>LWDU01040853.1_pt1 | contig 35796 bp, 33 predicted proteins | sample 727161 | NCBI WGS metagenome assembly LWDU01 (sample SAMN04566230, study PRJNA314399) | hydrothermal vent metagenome | isolation source: deep sea hydrothermal plume seawater | place: Mexico: Gulf of California, Guaymas Basin | collected 2004-07-11 | reverse complement strand
AGAGTTCGGGTTCGAGGGGTGTGGAGAAGATCAAGAACGCGGTCGCAATGAAGCCTCGTGGTGGAGGAAGCCCTTTGAACCGCCTATCCTCAGAAGTTGATCGGTTATCTGCTTGAGAACGATCCTGTGAGCCTCCACAGCAAGGCGATGCGGGGGGCTGGTATACACGGTCGCCAGGGCGCGATAGGAAGCACTACATCAGCCGTGCCGCGACAGCCTTTGCGCTGATGGCCTTCGCGGAGAAGGAGTAACCAACAGCGGGCGCGGAGTGCTTTGTTCCGGTGTCCCTCGTTCTCGTCAAGCCGCGGTGTGTTTGGCTTGGCTTCCAACCCTCTTTTGCGGCCTGACCCTTGGCCGTGCGAGGCTCTGGTGGCAGGGAGCGCGCCCTAGTACCGCCAGGTGGCCCCGCGCGGGATCACGCCGGACTCGCTGGACGGTGGAGCCGGGAGGAAGCCACCCAGCAGGAACAGGTGCTGGCCGTCCGACGCGACCTGGGCGTGATCGCAGGGAACCTCCGGCGGCTCTCCCTTTCCGCCCAGGAGCGTCCAGACCTCCTGCTGTGGTTGGTACAGCCAGGTCTGCGCCTCGGAGGCGTTGGCGCCCCCGAACCCGAACAGCACCAGTCCCCCGAGGCTCTCCACAGGGCACAGGAACCCATGGTCCATCCCCCGCGGTTCCTGGTTGGTCTCGGCGAGGCTCCAGCTGTGGGCCTGGGCGTCAAGATGCCAGGTCTCATCCGGCAGCCCATTGTCCAGGAAACAGCCACGCATCACGATGGCGCCAGAGAGGGGATCGCGGGCCATTTGCACGTGGTCGCGGGCCTGAGGGTGGGGGGCCTTCTGGTCCGGATCGACCTGGGTCCACACGAGGGTCGTCAGATCGAGCAGCCAGGTGTCGTGCAGGGGTCGGATGTTCGCATCGCGTCCCCCGAAGACGACGATCTGATCGCCGATGGGGTCGTAGACCATGCCGTGTTGAGAGCGTGCTGCGGGCGGGCCGCCCAGCGTCTCCAGTCGCAACCAGCGGGCGGTCGGGCCGTCGAAGGCCCAGGTGTCGTTGAAGTAGGTGCCACCGATCATCCCCCCGAAGAGGATCATGCGCGGCGTGAACGAATCGAAGACCATGGCGTGCATGAGGCGCATGCCCGGGGCCTCGCGCGTCTCGGCCACAACCCTGCGCCAGTCTCGCGCCTTGGGCGACCACTCCCAGGTCTCCGCCCGCAGGTCCCAGTTCATGTCCTGCCCCCCGTGCAGAACGAACACTCCCCGCACCGGGTCCCAGACCATCGCGGATCCTGTGCAGGGCCCCTCGGTGTGCACATCGAGCCGGTTCCATGTGGATCCCGGAGCGGGCTCCAGGTCCGGCGAACCCGCGCAGCCGAGCAGGAAAATGCAGATGAAAATCCAGGGCCGTCTCATGACAGGAGTGGTCAGTCGATCTTGACTCCGCAGAAGCGTACCACGCAGAAGCGTACCAGGTACTCTGCCGCTGCTCTGGCGTACCAGGTACGCCAGAGCAGCGGCAGAGTACCTGGTACGCTTCTGTAGAAGCGCCCATCCTCCGCCTATGGAGCGGAGAAGCTGACTTGATACTGGCGGTACGGCGCCTCGAACATGCCGAGCCGCTCGTAGACCGCTCGCGCGCGCTGGTTGTGGACCTCGACGTAGAGGCGGATGCCGAGCACGTCGTCCCGCGCCTCGGCCTGCGCGAGGACGTCTTGGTAGAGGGCTCGGTACGCGCCCCGACCGCGCGCCTGCGGGATGGTGTAGACGCTCTGGATCCACCAGTACCAGCCGTCCCGCCAGTCGCTCCACTCGGAGGACAACCCGAGCACCGCGATCACCTCTCCGGCGCGCTCCGCCACGAAGTAGAGCGCCTTGCTCGGGTCCTCGATGCCGTGCTCGACTCCCGCCAGAACCCGCTCGGGGTCCAGCGTCTTGTTCTCGGTCTCGAGGGCCAGCGCAACCTGGAAGGAGGCGATGCGCTCGGCGTCGTCGAGGCGCCCGGGCCGGATGGTGATGTCGGGCATGTCAGTCGTGCAGGAACTCGAGCGAGGGGTGGGCGTCGTCGTAGTCGCTGGCCTCTTGCCAGGCGCGCGCGAGAACCAGCAGGCGCTCCTCGTCGAACAGGTGCCCGGTGAAGCTGACGCTCCCCGATCCGTCGTCGCCGGAGGGGCCGGGCGCGACAAAGGTCGGGTGCCCTGTCAGGTTCGTCGTGCTCAGGATGCCGCTCGAGAAGCTCGGGTGCACGATCGCCTCGACACCCTGCAGCGCTCCATCGAAGTCACGAATAAGCTTGCCGCGTAGGCGCTGCGCGTTGACGTACTCGACGGCGGGAATGAGCCGGGCTGCGCGGAAGACGTTCGGCCACGCGTCCTTGACCTGCCGCACCAGCTGCGCGTCACGGCCCGAGCGGGTCAGCTCGTCGAAGGCGGCGGCGGCCTCTGCGCCGAGAGTGAGCAGCATGCCCCCCGTGGCGCGACTACGGGGGATCTCGAGCTCGACGAGCTCGACCCCCAGGCCTTGCAGCTGCGCGAGCACGGGGCTCTCGGGCTCGAAGCTCCCCTCCGGGTAGCCGACCTTCCAGCCCCGAACGTCGCTCGTCAGGTTGGGGTCGTAGGGAAGGTCGTGGACCGTGGGATCCTCGCCATCGGGGCCCTGGATGGCCGCGAAGACGAGCTGCACGTCGGCGGCAGAGCGACAGATGGGGCCGATCTTGTCCATGCTCCAGGTGAGCGCCATGCACCCCGTTCGCGGCACTCTGCCGAAAGTCGGGCGCAGCGAGGAGGTCCGGCAGCGAACGGAGGGTGAGACGATCGATCCGAGCGTCTCGGTGCCGAGGGCGAAGACCACACCGCCCGCGGCGGTTGCCGAGGCCGAGCCTGCCGAGGAGCCGCTCGAGCCCTGGCTGAGGTCCCAGGGATTGAGGGTGGTCGCCCCGAACCAGACATCGCCCCAGGCCAGAGCTCCGACGGAGAGCTTGGCGATGAGCACGGCTCCGGCCTCTTCGAGCCGCCTGACCACCGCCGCGTCCTCGTCGAGCACCTGGTCCGCGAAGGGCCTGGCGCCCCAGGTCGTGGGTGCACCTCGCGCCGAGAGCAGGTCCTTCGCGCCCCAGGGAATCCCGTGCAGCGGACCACGCCAGATCCCCGCTGCGAGCTCGTCGTCCAGGAGAGCGGCCTGGTTGAGCGCGCGCTCCTCGGTGTACGAGATCACGCAGTGCAGGTGCTCGTCGAGGCGCACCAGGCGGTCGAGGAAGAACTGGGTGACCTCGGTGCAGCTGACCTGCCTGGACCGGATCAGGCTGGCCCAGGTCGAGATCGGAGCAAAGGCGAGCTCATTCAGGTCCTCGGGTCGGAGGACTCTCGAGCCGTCGAGGTCGTGGCTCTCCGCCGGGGCCGGGGCAGGCTTCAGGCGGGCCCGCGGCGTCATCCCGGGGAGCAGCGGGTTGAAGACGAGGACGGGCAGCTCGGAGTTCGGAAGAGGCTGCCGCACGCTGTCGATGTCGCGCGTGTGCTCGCGCACGTCGGCGAGCATCAGCTCGAGCTCGTCCGGCTCGAACTCGAGGCCGATCACACGCGCGGCGGCTGCGACGTCCTCGAGCGTGATCTCGCCGGACTCCTGCGGTTGGGCGGTCAGGGCCGCGGTGGCGGCGAGGATCAGCGTCGCGCTGGCGGCGAGGATGAGGGGCGAGTGCGGCATGGCCCAGGATTCTACAGTCGCGGGCGCTGCATCCACCTATCCGCTGATCAGGACCAGGCCCGTGATCCCTGCGGCAGCGGTGTTGAGGGCAATCCACCTGAACGCGCCCTTGCGCAGCCCGGCGGGAGGCTCAATGTGGGGCTGGTCGGAGTGTCTAACGAGGGGATTGGGTGTGATGTTGGTGCGCGCGAGTGGGGGGGCGTAGGGAGCTGGGGGTGTAGAGGCCCTGGAGCGTGGTGCCGTGGATGGCGGAAGCCCTTTGAAACGCCTATCCACCTTTGTAACGTCGCCTCATGGACGTCATCAGTATCCAAGAGAAGTTCGACCTCTTTTCAGAGCACTGGTCTCCCAAGAGGATCGGCGAACTGAACGGCCAACAGATCCTGCTGGCCAAAATCCAGGGCGAGTTCGTCTTCCACAAGCACGACGATGAAGACGAATTGTTCATGGTGATCAAGGGCCAGCTGAAGCTGGAATTGAGGGACCGGACCGTGGTCGTGAATCCTGGGGAGTTCTTCACCGTCCCCAGGGGCGTGGAGCACAAGCCCACCGCTGAAGAAGAGACCCACCTCCTGCTCTTCGAGCCCATGAGCACCAAACACACCGGCGATGTGAAGGCGGATATCACGGTGGAGACCTACGAAGAGATTTGACCCATCGAGGCACTACCTCTCAGCACACAAGCGTCCGAACAGCCATGACTTCCAAGTCCGATCAGCGCAGAGGCTGATGGGAGATACTCATGGGGTTGTGGGAAACACTCAAGCCGAAGGACATCAAGAAGAGATTACTGAGTTTCCCTGCAGCATTTTTTGGCCATCGGCGTCGCGATTGGGATGGTCCTCCTCTTTTACTTCTTCGAGGAGGCCATCAAATCTTGGGGCGGTTTTTTTCCTCTCGCCACACCCGCCGCAGCCTTTCGGAGCGCTCTGCGAGAGGGGGGAGGCTACAGCGTGGTCGCAAAGCGACCGTAAGGGCTTGCGGCCCCTTCGGCGTCTTTCGATCCGAGTCACGCCCGGCGTAACCGTTGCCGAATGAACGAGTGGGCCAGCTGACCTCAGGCGTCAGAAGTGAAATTCCAGGCGCCGCGCATCTCCCCACCGTGTAACTGGCACTCGTGGGGAAATTCGATGTCGCAACCCGTGAGAGGCTTGCGCAGGGAGGGATCGGTCAACTCGTGGATGTCCAGTTGCATGGCCTCGCGCGAAAAGGCGGCCAGGTCAAGGATACCGGTGTCCATGCGGATGGCGTCCTCGGGGCAAACCTCCACGCAGTAGCCGCAGTAGACGCATACGCCCAGGTCGATGTCGAAACGGATGGGAGCCTTCTCCACGTTTGGGTCGGGGTGTTCGCCGGGCACGATCGTGATGCAGCGCGCGGGGCAGACGGTCTCGCACAGCATGCAACCCACGCAACGCGGGCTGCCGTCCGCGCGCAGGGTCAGGCGGTGACGGCTACGGTGGCGCGAGAAGATGGGACGCAGCTCCTCGGGAAATTGGTAGGTGGCGGCGGCGCGCAGGTGGCGCAGGCGACCGAAGGAGTGGGCGATGTGCAGGAAGAGGTTTCTGAAGAAGTGCCGGAAGGTGATGCGCAAACCGCTCAGGATCTGGGGCACGTAGAGGCTCTCCCAGAAAGTCAGCTCGGGACGGCTTACCGTCTTGATCGCCATCAGGAGGCCTCCCCGATGAGCAACAGCACAATGGCCGTGACCACGATGTTGGCCAGGGCGATGGGAAAGAGGCCCTTCCATCCCAAGGACATGAGCTGGTCGTAGCGGAAGCGCGGCAGAGTCCAGCGCAACTGCATGAACACGAAGAGGAAGGCCAAACTCTTGATCGAGAAGCTGGCCACGCCCAACAGCGCGTACACCAGATTGGAAACGGCGAACTCGGCACCCCAGGGGAAGACGAATCCCTCGGGCGTCAGATACGGGACCTGCCAGCCGCCAAAGAACAGGGTTGTCGCCAGGCTGGCCACTACGATCGTCTCCAGGAAGTCCGTCAGGAAGAACATCCCGAACTTCATGCCGCTGTACTCGACGAAGTAGCCGATGATCTCCGACTCGCCCTCGGGCAGGTCGAAGGGAATGCGTTTGGTCTCCGCCAGGGCGGCGGTCAAGAAGACGACGAAGGCCACGGGCTGGGTGAAGATGCCCCACAGGGGCAACCATCCGCCGGCGAAGGTGCGACCCTGGGCGCGCACCAGCTCGGCCAGGTCCAGAGTGCCGTAGACCATGACGACGCCCAAGATGGCGACGCCTAGTGCTATCTCGTAAGAGATCATCTGCGCCGTGGCGCGCAGTCCGCCCATGATGGCGTAGTTGTTGCGCGAGGCGAAGCCCGCCAGGATCACGCCGTACACACCGAGCGAGAGCATGGCGAAGACGTACAGCAGCGCGACATCGATGTTGGCCACCTGCAGATTGATGACGCGCTCGCCGATGTACGGGTTCTCGCCAATGATCAGTCTGTCACCGAAGGGGATGGCCGCGAAGGCCACCATGGCGAAGAAGACCGACAGGAAGGGTGCCAGGGTGTGCAGGGTGCGGTCCGCCCGCTCCGGAATGATGTCCTCCTTGGTGAACATCTTGAGCACGTCAGCCAGGCCGTGGAACATACCGAGGGCTCGGAAGCCGAAGATCGAGGCACGGTTGGCCCCGATCCGATCCTGGGTCAAGGCGGACTGCTTGCGCTCCACCCAGGTGTGGAAGCCGGCCAGGTTGAGCACCGTGAACAGCACGATCGCCGCCAGGACGAACTTGATCAACAGGTCGGTCAACATGGCGCGCTCGTTCCCGCCGTGGGTTCGCTGGGTACCAGGGAGCGGCCCTGTGCGCCCAGCTCCGCGTAAGACAGCCCGGCGAAGGGCGCCTCGGTCCGCGCCAGCCACGCGAAGATCTCCTCGGGTCCGCGACCTCCGACAAGTTCATCCAGGGGCCGCTCCATGCGCTGGGCCAAGTCCAGGAGCAGGCGCCAATCCTCACGTGACGCGCCCAGGGGATTGAAAGCCCGTCCGATGCGCTGCACGTGACCGTCGCAGTTGACGAAGGTGCCGTCCTTTTCCACGTAGGCTGCGCTGGGCAGGACCCAGTGGGCCATGTCCGCGCTGGAGTTGGACTGGGTGCCCGAGTAGACGAGCAGATCCACGCTTTCCCCCAGCCCGCGCACTCGTTCTTCACCAAACAGCCGCGCCAGATCGTGTCCAATAACCCACAGGGTGTCGAGTGCCCCGGCGAGGGCCGCATCCAGTATCTGCTCGGCCTGGAGCGCGGCGGGTCCAGCCAGTCCCAGCAGGCGCGCGCCCTCGGTGTTGGGATTCTTGTCTGCTTGGATGAGCATGTCGTCGCTGGAACCGGGCTGCTCGGGTACCGCGGCGCTGATCCGTGCGCCGGGTAGAAGTTCCTTGAGCAGAAACAACTCCTCGTTCGTCAACTTGACCGAGGCAATCACGCCCACCTTGTCGCAGGTCAGCCCCGTGGCGAGAGCCGCGATGGCTTCGTCCCAGCCCGACTCGGGAGAGGGCCCCTTTACTTCCAGCAGCCGCTCTTCGTCAATCCACCCCAAGCCGTAACGCCCCTCGTCGCACAACCACCAGCCATTGACCTCGGGGTTGACGCGCGGCTTGACGCGTACCACGCGTTTACCGTCGTTGAGATGCGGCCGGTCGAGGACGTAGTGCAAGTCCATGTTGCAGCCCTTGCTGCAGCCGTTGCAGACGGTGGCCGCACTAGAGAGGTACCAGACCCGCGCCTTGAACCGGAAGCGCCGCTCGGTCAAGGCACCCACGGGACAGATATCCACCACGTTGGCCGAGTAGGGATTCGTGAGCTCTTCCCCGGGGTAGATACCCACCTCGGCCTTGTCGCCCCGCTGGAAGATCCCGAACTCGCCGGTTTTTGTGATCTCGTCCGTGAAGCGCACGCAACGCGAGCAGAGGATGCAACGCTCCTGATCCAACATCACGTTGGGGCCCAAGGTCACGGCCTTGTGTTTCTTGTTCTTGTGCTCCTGGAAGCGCGGGTTGTAGAGGCCGAAGTTCATGTAGAAGTTCTGCAGGTCGCACTCTCCGGACTGGTCGCAGACCGGACAGTCCAGAGGGTGGTTGGCCAGCAGGAACTCGAGCACGGATTGACGGCCCTGTCCGGCCTCTTCGCTCTGGGTGTGTACGACCATGCCCTCGCTGACGAAGGTGTTGCAGGCGATCTGCAGCTTGGGGAACTTCTCCACCTGCACCAGACAGATGCGGCAGTTGCCGGCAATGGAGAGGCCAGGGTGGTAGCAGTAGCGCGGAATGAAGATATCCAGCTCTTCGGCCGCCTGGATGATGGTCGTACCCGCGGGAACGCTGACTTCGCGGCCGTCGATGGTCAGGTTGGGCACGATTGACTCTCCTCTTTCTGGGTCCGGCCCCCGACCCTGCGGCCGGATCGGATGAACTCCTCGAACTCGCTGCGGAACTTGGTGATGTAGGACTGCACCGGCCAGGCGGCGGCATCGGCGAAGACGCAAATGGTCATGCCCTCCATGTCGTGGGATATGGTCAGGAGATCGTCCAGATCCTCGATGCGACCCTCCCCAGCCATGATGCGAGTCATGATGCGGTGCACCCAACCGGTGCCCTCGCGACAGGGTGAGCACTGGCCGCAGGACTCGTCGGCGAAGAACCGGCAAGCGGCGTCGAGGGCTTCAACCATGCAAGTGGTCTCATCCATCACGATCACTCCCCCCGATCCAGCCATGGTGCCGGCGGCGGCAAGCGCGTCAAAATCCATGGTCACGTCGATCTCATCGGCGGTCAGAATCTTGGCGGAGATGCCACCGGGAATGACGGCCTTGAGCCGCTCGCCCTTCCGCATACCCAGGGCGCAGTCCTCAATCAACTCGCGTAGGGTAATGCTGACGGGTGCCTCGTAGACCCCAGGTCGGGCCACGTGTCCACTCACACAGAACAGTCGCGTGCCTCCCTGGTGTTCCGTGCCGATGCTCGCGAACCGCGCGGCGCCGTGACGCAGGATGAAAGGCACGCAAGAGAGTGTCTCGACATTGTTCACGATCGTCGGACAGGCGAAGAGGCCCGAGATCGCGGGGAAGGGGGGCTTGAGTCTGGGCAAGCCCTTGCCTCCCTCAAGCGAGGTCAAGAGCGCGGTTTCCTCGCCGCAGATGTATGCGCCCGCCCCGCGGTGAATGACCACCTCCAAGTCGAAGCCCGTACCCAGGATGTCGCGCCCCAGCCAGCCCTGCTCCCGGGCCTCATCAATGGCTCGTTGCAGACGCTTCGCGCAGCGGAAGTACTCACCGCGTATGTAAACGTAGGCCTTGTGACTGCCGATGGCGTAGGCCGCGATGAGCATGCCCTCGAGCAGGGCGTGGGGATCGCGCTCCAGGATGTAGCGGTCCTTGAAGGTGCCCGGTTCGCCCTCGTCCGCGTTGACCACCAGGTACACGGGCTTGTCCGAATCCTTGGGGATGAAGGACCACTTGCGACCGGCGGGGAATCCCGCGCCCCCCAATCCGCGCAGGTTGGCTTGCAGGACCTCGTCGATCACTTCCGCTGGGCTCATGGAAGTGAGCGCCTTGCTGGCCCCGCGGTATCCCCCGGCGGCCACATAAGCCTCCAGCCAGGTGCCGGACGGATCGCTCAGACGAGTAGCGAGCACCGGGCACTCGCTGGAGATGTACGCCTCGGGTTCGGGTAGGGGAGAGGAGTCCTCTGGATTCTCGAGCGCCGTGCGCAATACCTCGTCCAGGGTCGCGTCGTCCAGGGGCCCGGCAAAGGCCTCGTCCAACTGAGCCATGGGTGAGAGTTCGCAAGCACACAGACACTCGACCTCAGTCAGGGTCAGCGCCCCGTCCGCGGTTGTCTCCCCGGGAACGATGCCGAGTTGCGCCTTGACCCGTTCCAACACCTGCCCGGCCCCTCGCAAGCGACAGGGCAAGCTGGTGCAGATGCGCAGTTCGCGCCTGCCCACCGGGGATGGACGGAACATGGTGTAGAAGGACACCACCTCGTGCACCTGGGAGCGGGGCACCCCCAGGATTCCGGCCACCCAGGCCTCCGACTCCAAGGCGATGTAGCCCTCGTGCTCTTGCACCAGCCACAGGAGGGGCAGCATGGCCGCCCGCGGGAATTCGTAGCGCTGCAGGATTTCGCCGGCCCGCTCTTCGAGTCGCTGCAGGCTCATCGGTCCAGTTCCCCCCCGATCATGTTGACCGACCCAAAGGTGGGCACGATGTCGGAGATCGTCTCTCCGCAGAGGAGTTGCGAGAGCGCCGACATGATGGCGAAGCAGGGCGGGCGCACGCGCACGCGGTAGGCGTTCTCGGTTCCGTCGCTGATCACGTAGAAGCCCAGTTCTCCGTTGGCCCCTTCCACGGGGAAGTAGACCTCCCCCTCCGGAGGCCGCACTCCGTGTCCGAACATGATCAGCTTGAACTGCTGCATCAGCCCCTCGATGTTCCCGTAGGCGTCCTCCTTGGGCGGCAGGAAGACACGCTTCTCGTCCGTCGCCACACCCGCGCGGTGGGCGCGACCCGTTCCCTCCAAGGTCGGTCCCGCGACAGCGCAGCCTCCCACCAGCTTGGCGATCTTGCCGATCTTGCCCAGATCCACCATCTCGGCGGCCGGGATCGGGCGGCCGGTCGCGGGATCGGACATGACCGGGCCGGGGGGAATCTGATCCAGGGCCGCCTCGACGATGCGCATGGATTGTTCCATCTCCTCCATGCGCACCAGGTAGCGGTCCATGTTGTCGCCCGTGGTGCCCACGGGCACGTCGAAATCCAGTCGATCGTAGACGGCGTAGGGGCAGTCCTTGCGCACATCGAATTCCGCGCCGGTGGCGCGCAGGAAGGGGCCCGTGATGCCGTAGGCGATGGCGTCCTCGGCGGAGATCGCTCCGGTGCCCTTCATGCGGTCCACGAAGATGCGGTTGCGAGTGAGCAATCCGTCCGACTCGGCCAGCACCTTGCGGGTTTCCTCGAAGGCCTTGGCGCAGCCCGCGGCGAAGTCCTCGGGCAGGTCGCCCTTGACGCCCCCCACGCGACAGTAGGACACCGTCAGGCGCGCTCCGGTGATCTGCTCGATGAGTTCCCAGAGGAACTCGCGCGCCTTGATCATGTACAGGAACACCGTGAACGCCCCCAGTTCCATGGCCGTTGCTCCCACGCAGGTCAGGTGGTCGGCGACGCGCGAGATTTCCGAGACAATCACGCGGATGTACTGACAGCGCTCGGGGACCTTGATGCCGATGAGCTTCTCGACGGCCATGCAGTAGCCTACGTTGTTGAGCGCCGAAGAGACGTAGTTGAGCCGATCCGTGTACGGAATGACGCCGTTGTAGTCCACGGTCTCGGACATCTTCTCGAAGCCGCGGTGCAGGTAGCCGATCTCCACCTCTGCCCCCTCGATGCGTTCACCGTCCAGCTTGGTGATGATACGCACGATCCCGTGCATGGCCGGGTGTGCCGGGCCAATGTTCAGGAGCATGTCCTGGGTCCCCGACTCGTCGGTCTGGGGGGTGGCTGTGGAGATCGTGTCTGGCATGCGATTTCTTGCTCGATGGGCTTTCAGTTCGCCCTCAGTTCTGGGGTCCGATGAGGGGTTGGCGCTTGTTGACGCGGTAGTCCTTGCGCAGGGGATGTCCTTCGAATTCCTCGTACATGAGGATGCGCTTGAGGTCGGGATGTCCGCGGAAGACGATCCCGAACATGTCCCACACCTCGCGCTCGAGCCAGTTCGCGCCGGGCCACAGTTCGACCAGGGAGTCCACTTGGAGGTCCTCTTCCGGCACGGGCACGACAAGCCGCAGGCGGTGCTTCTGCGTCGACGAATAGAAGTGAGCGATGAGCACGAAACGGGCTTCAGCTGGACGCCCTGGCCAGGGTTCCGCGTCGGGGATCCCCTTCTTGGGTCGAACGGCTACGCCCGAGGAGGAAAAAAGGGCCGGGGCGGACTTCGCACCGAAGGTGGAGTAGTCCACGGCGGTCAGATCCATCAAGAAATCCATGGCCAGGTCGGAGTCCTGCTTGAGGAAGCGCGCCACTTCCACCAGCGCCTCGCGCCGCACGCGCAAGGTGGCGTCACCCCGGTAGGCATGGGAGTGTTGGACCTCACCGGCGAAGCGCTCCGTGACTTTGGCGATCAACTCGGCGGCATTCATCCGTCCAGCACCTCAGGCCGTACTTCGGGCGCGGCCCGCACGCCGGAAGAGTGTTGATCCTGGATCTTGTCCTGCAGCTTCATCAGGCCGTCGAGCACCATTTCAGGTCGCGGCGGGCAGCCGGGGATGTAGACGTCGACGGGCAAGATGGTGTCGATGCCCATGACCGTGGCGTAGTTGTCGTAGAAGCCGCCCGTGCAGGTGCAGACGCCGAAGGCCACGACCCACTTGGGTTCGGCCATCTGGTCGTGGATGCGCTTGAGCACCGGCGCCATCTTGTGGCTGATGGTGCCCACGACGAAGAGCACGTCGGCCTGGCGGGGAGAGAACCTGGGGAACCCGGCCCCGAAGCGGTCCACGTCGTAGTGGGAGCAGGCCGTTGCCATGTACTCCATGCCGCAGCACGCGGTGACGAAGGGGTACTGGAAGATCGAGTACTTGCGCGCCCAACCGATGGCGTCGTTCAAGCGACTGGTCATGAAGGAAGCTACTTCGGGCATGCTGGGACCTCTTCGATCATTTCCACTCCAGGGCACCTGCGTCCCAGAGGTAAACGAACCCGATAACCAGGACCCCCAGGAAGATCCCCATCTCCACCAGGCCCAGCACCCCCAATTCGCGGTAGATCACCGCCCAGGGGTAGAGGAACACGAGTTCAACGTCGAACAAAATGAACAGGATGGCCACCAGGTAGAAGCGGATCGTCAGCTTGCCCAAGGGCAGGGAGATGGGATCCACGCCGCACTCGAAGGGGGCCATCTTTTCCGGTGTGGGGTTCTTCTTCCCCAATTTCGAGCACAGGATCAGCATGGCGGCGGCTATCGCCGCGGCAAGAACAAAACAGACGACAATCCCTGCATACTCGCTCATGGTTGGAGTTCCTCGAAAGTAGAGTACCCAATTCGCCGAGTGCCAATCATGCCAATCATGGGAACACCGCCCAGGGTGCAAGAATTCCGGGCAAGACACCGCCGACCACAACCACGAGCGCGGCCAACGCCAACGCGACGCGCACGCCGGTCGAGAAACGCGCGGGAACCGGCTCGCTCGCAGGGGACATATACATCAGCACCGCCACACGCATGTAGACGAAGGCAGAAACCACGCTGAACAGAACGGCCACCACGGCCAGGGCCACGTGGCCCGCGCGCAGGGTAGCCAGGATAACCACGAACTTGGCCGTGAACCCGGCCGTCAAGGGAATGCCGGTCAGGGCCAGGAGGAACAGCAACATGCAAGCTGAGGCCGCCGGTCGTTGATCGGCCAAACCGCGAAAGCCGTCCAGGCTACGGCCCCGATCCCCCAGGGCGGCGACCACGCCGAAGGCGCCCAGGGTCATGAACACGTAGAAGAAGGCGTAGGTCATGGTGGCTGTCGCGCCTTCCGGCGTTCCGGCGCCCAGGCCCAACAGGGCGTAGCCGGCATGCGCAATGGACGAGTAGGCGAGCAGTCGCTTCATGTTGGTCTGGGACAGGGCGACGACAGTGCCCACAGCGATCGAGGCGGCGGCGAGCACCATCAGGATCGTGGTCAGGAACTCGTTCGCCATGCCCAGGGCGAGCAGAGACACACGCCCCAAGACGGCCAGTCCCGCGGCCTTCGGTCCCGACGCCATGAAGGCGGCCACCGGAGCGGCGGCTCCCTCGTAGGCATCCGGGGCCCAGGCGTGGAAGGGGACCGCGGCGATCTTGAAGGCCAACCCACCGGCAATCAGACTCACGGCGATCCCGAGCAGCGGCCCCTGTTGCACTTCAGGGGCGGACAGCGCACTGGCGATGGCCTCGAACTCAGTGGTGCCTGATAGTCCGTAGATCAGGCTGATTCCCATCAGCAACACGGCGGAAGCGAAGGATCCGAGCAGGAAGTACTTGATCGCGGCCTCGTTCGAGTTGGGCCGATCCACCCGAATACCCACCAACACGTAGGAGCACAGGGTGGTGAGTTCCAGACCCAGGTACAGGGGCAAGAGGTCCAAGGACGAAACCGAGATCATCATGCCCGCCGAGGCCAACAGCAAAAGGGCATGGAACTCCGCGCGCGGGATCTTGTCGCTCTGAACGCTCCTCGTCGACAAGAGCGCGCCCACAAGGAGGGCCATCGCAATCAAGACCTCGAAGAACTGGGCGTACCCATCCTGGACGATCATGCCGCCGAATCCTGTGGTCGCCCCCGCACCCAGGGTCGCGCCCGCAAACCCCGCTGAGGTCAGAGCGGCGGCCAAGGTCAGGGCCAAGGGCACCTGGGTGCCCCGAGTGCGGCGCGCCAGGAGCAGCAACACCAGGGCCATTACAATCAGGATCAGCTCGGGGATCAAGAGACCCAAGCCGACCAGCATGTCCGCGGTCATGGGCGACCTCCAGCGTTCAGGAGTTCGGGGCTGAGCAGCTCGTTCACGCTGGCGTGCAGACCGGAAAGGACGAAATCGGGAGCCAAGCCGAGTACCAGGGCCAGCAACGCCAGCGGCGCCAAGATGGCCACCTCACGCGAGTTGAGTTCGAGCTTGAGTCCCTCCAACCCCTTGTGCGTCGGACCCATGATCACGCGATAGAACAGCCACACCAGGTAGATCGTGCCCAGCAAGACGCCCCAGATCGCAAGAGCCCCCCACCATGCGCCCGTGCGGAAGGCAGCCCCGATGATGAGCAACTCTCCAACGAAAGAATTCAGGCCCGGAAATCCCGTGGCCGCCAGGCAGAAGAAGGCGAACAGGCTGGCGTAGATCGGGGCGCGGCGGGCCACGCCGCCGTAGTCCGCAATCTCGCGCGTGTGCGTGCGCTCGTAGATCATGCCCACACACAGGAAGAGCGCCGCGGAGAGGATGCCGTGGTTGACCATCTGCAGGATGGCACCCTCAACCCCCACCGGATCGAGGGTGAATATTCCCAGGGTGACGAAACCCATGTGACTGACGCTGGAGTAGGCGATCAGGCGCTTGATGTCCGTCTGCATCAGGGTGACGTACGCGCCGTAGACGATGGCCACGACCGAGAGCACGAGCAGGGGCGTGAGAAACTGCACCACGGCCTGCGGGAAGAGGGGTAACGAAACGCGCAGCAACCCATAGGCGCCCATCTTCAGCAACACTCCTGCAAGCAGCACGCTGCCAGCGGTCGGCGCCTCGGTGTGCGCATCGGGCAGCCAGGTGTGCACGGGGAACATGGGTACCTTGACCGCGAAGGCCGCCAGGAAGGCGCCGAACAGCCAGGCCTGTTGCTTGGCAGGAATCCCCGCTTCGCGCAGGGTCACGAAGTCCAGGCTGCCACAGGAGTCGTAGATCACGATCATCCCCACCAACATCAAGACGCTGCCTGTCAGTGTGAACAGCAGAAACTTGATCGCGGAGGCCACCCGCCTCTTCCCCCCCCAGATTCCGATCAGGAGAAACATGGGCACGACGATCAGCTCCCAGAAGACGAAGAACAGCAGCAGGTTCGTCGCGCAAAACAGCCCGATCATTGCCGTCTCGGTGACCAAGAGGGCCACATGGAACCCGCGCACCCGGGATTGAACCGCAGTCCAGGACACACCCACGCAGAGCACACTCAAAAGCGCGGCCAGCAGGACGAAGGGCATGCTGATTCCGTCCAAACCCATGCCGTAGGTGATGCCCCAGGCCTCGATCCAGTTGGCGGACTCGACGAACTGCAGGGCGCTCGTGCCCGGATCGAACTGGGTGTACAGGGGCACGCAGACGAGCAAGGTCACCAGGGTCGTGAGGAGCGAGATCCAACGCGCCAGGCGATCGCTGCGTGCGAGCCAGACCAAAACTGCCCCGGCCGTGGGCAGGAAGGTCGCGATCGAGAGGATCGGGTACTCGCTCATTGGAGTAGCCACACCAGGAGGAAGAGGCCGAGGATGCCGGCCGTCATGAGCAGGCCGTAGTGCTGAGCGTGTCCGCTGAACGCCCGTCGCAGCCAACCGCTCAAGGTCCGCACCGCCGGCCCTATCCCTTCCACGGCGGCGTTGATCAGGCGGCTGTCAATCCTGCGCAGAACCGCGGCCAAGCCCAGGATCGGTCGGCGAATGAGAACCTCGTGGAACTCTCCCACGAAGCCGTACTGCAAACGGGTCAGCGGACCTCGAATCAGCCTCAGCAAGGGAACCGAACCGCGGCGGTAGATCCAGTCGGTGTCCAGGCTGATCTTGGGTTCGGGGTCGAGCAGCCTCAGCAGCAGGAAGAACCCCAGGGCCGTGAAGCCCAGCATGCCAAGGGTGCTGGTGACATGCCCCAGGGTGTAGGGGTGGTACTCCAGCGCGACCCTCGCGAAGGGCAGGTGCTCGTACAGCAGGCCCGGAAAGACCCCGATCAAGGTGCAGGCCGTGGCCGCCAGACCCATGGCCAGCAGCATGTTCCTGGGCGGCTCCGCGCCCCGTGCGCCGTTGTCCTTGCCGAAGAACATGTAGTAGGGCAGCTTGAGTCCCGTGTGCAGGAAGGTTCCGGCCGAGGCCAGGGTGAGGGTCAGGAAGACCACCGGCAAGAGCGCCTCACCCGCGGCCGAGACGACCATGGACTTGCTCACGAAACCGCTGAAGAGCGGCACGGCCGAGATGGCGAAGGCACCGACCATGTACAGCCCCAGGGTGATGGGCATTGTCTTGTAGAGGCCGCCCAACTGGGTCAGCTTGTGCCGGCCGGTCATCTGGATGACGGCGCCAGCGCCCATGAAGAGCAGCGCCTTGTAGAGGATGTGGGCGAAGGCGTGGGCGCTGGCGCCGTTGATGGCCAACTCGGTCCCGATTCCCGCGCCGCAGACCATGTACCCCACCTGGCTGATGATGTGGTAGGCCAGCAGTCGGCGCGAGTCGTTCTCCAGCACCGCGTAGACCACACCGTAGACCGCCATGAAAGCTCCCAACCAGATCAGGAACTCGGTCCCGGCGAAGCCGCGGATCAGGGCGTAGACGGCGGACTTGGTCGTGAAGGCCGTCATGAACACCGCACCCGTCACCGAGGCTCGGGGATAGGCGTCCGGGAGCCAGGCTCCCAGGGGCGGGACGGCGGCGTTGAGCAGGAAGGCGGTCAGGATCAGGCCCCAGCCGACGCCTCCGGAGGTTCCCAGGTGCTCGAAGGCGAAGGAGCCGCTCTCGGCGCCGTGCAGCAGGATCCCGGCCAGGAGAATGAGGCCTCCGAAGACATGCACCAGGAAGTAGCGCTGACCCGCGCGACCGGATCCGGGTTCGCGGCCCAGCCAGACGAGCAGTGCGGAGGAGACCGCCATCAGCTCCCAGAAGACGTACAGGGAGAGCAGGTCCCCGGCGAAGGTCACCCCCAGGGCCCCGCCGGCGTAGGTCAATGCACTGGCGTGCTGCATGTCGTTGTCGACATGCAATGAGAAGACCATCCCGATCACGGCGATCAGGCAGAAGACGTAGGAGAAGATCAAGCTGAGTTGGTCCACGCGCCCGAAGACCAGGGTCTCGCCCAGGAACTGGACCTCGCCGTAGCTGCCCTTGGACATGGTCAGGCACAGGGCCAGCGCCACCCCCGGCAGGCAAACCATGGCCACGCGCTTGAGCGGGCCCTTGAGCAGCGGCAGGAGACACCCGCCGAGGATCAGGACCAGACCCGGGTGGATCCACTCAAGAGTCATAGTGGTCCTCCTTGCGCATGAGCATGAGCTTGCCGATGAACTTGGAGACGATGATGATCAGAACGCACGAGAGCAGCCCGTAGAGCGAACCGAACGCCGGCCAACCTTCAAAGTCGAAGTGGTGGTGACCGCCGTGGAACAGCATGGGCAACAGCACCTCTGCCAGAACGATGAGGACCAGCAGCAGATAGAACACGCGCTTGAGCCGCTTGACGCGGGCGGGGTCCTCGAGTTGGCGCTGCAGGAAGCTCACGGCAAGAGCCCTCCCGCGAGTTCCAGGACGGGGCCCGGGAAGATGCCCAAGAGCAGGCTTCCCAGGGCGGTGAGAGTCAGGGGCACGACCATCCAGAGGTTTTCACGCACCTCCCCCTCCGGCGGCGCCTGCTCCTTCGCGAAGTAGGCCTTGTAGACGATGGGCCCGAGGTAGGCCGCGTTAAGCAAAGAACTCACGAGCAGCACGCCCAACAACACGGGGCGCTCAGCCTCGAGGGTGCCCAAGGCCAGGTACCACTTGGAAATGAAGCCCGAAGTGGGTGGCAGCCCAATCACGCTCAGGGAAGCAAAGGCAAAGGCTGCCATGGTCCAGGGCATCCGTCGCGCCAGACCCGAAAGCTCGCTGACCTTTGTCTTGTGCGCGCTGACATAGATCGATCCCGCGCAGAAAAAGAGGGTGATCTTCGAGACGGCGTGGTTGCTGATGTGGGCCGCGGCGCCCATCACGCCATCGGGGTTCAGCAGCGCCGCGCCCAAGAGGATGTAGGACAATTGACTGACGGTGGAGAAGGCCAGGCGGGCCTTCAGGTTGTCCTGACCGAGGGCAAGCAAAGACGCCACGATGATCGTGACCGCCGCGAATCCCAGGGCGAGGTCATCGGCTCCCACCGAACCCATGGTTTGGGCCCCGAACACGAACAAGAACACGCGCAGGGTGGAGAAGACGCCTGTCTTGACCACGGCCACCGCGTGCAACAACGCGCTCACGGGAGTGGGCGCAACCATGGCCGCCGGCAGCCAACTGTGCATGGGCATGATCGCGTTCTTGGCGAAGCCGAACAGGCACAGGGCGAAGATCACGAACAACAATGTGGGTTGCTCGCGCACCACATCCTCGGCAAAGACCCCAGCATTGTTGAAACCCAGGTCACCGGTCAGGTTGTAGATCAGGATCAGGGCCGTCAGCAGGCCCAGCTTCGCCGCGCCCAGTAGGTAGATGATGTACTTGCGTGCTCCTGCCCGCGCTTCGTCTGTCTGCTTGTGGCTGACCAGGGGGTAGGTCACGAGGCTCAGGGCTTCGTAGAACACAAACAGGGTGAATAGGTTGTGGGCGAAGGCCACGCCCAGGGTCATGGACAGGGCCAGGGCGAAGCAGGCGAAGTAACGGGTCTGGGCGTGCTCGTCCAGGGAACGCATGTAGCCGATGGAATAGAAGGTGGTCGCAACCCACAGCAGGGAAGCCCCTGCGGCGAAGAGCAGACCGAATGAGTCGACCGAAAAAGCCAACTCGATGCCCGGCAGGATGTGGAACAGCACCAGTCCGGGTGCTTCTCCGGCCAGGACCCTCGGAACCAGCGCCGCTACGAGCACACACAGGGTCACGCCCGCAGCTATCGACCAGAATTCCCGCAGGTTCCGGCGGCGCTCGCCCGTGAGGGCGATGAGCGCCGCGCCTAGAGCTGGGGCGAGAACGGCGCCGAGTGGTAGGACCGAGGACGTCACCAGCGAAGATCCTTCAAATTTCCCACGGCCAGGCCGGCCTTGTTGCGGTTGAGCGCGATGACCAACCCCAGACCGATGGCTGCTTCGGAAGCAGCCACCGCGATCACGAACAGGGCCATGACCTGCCCGCGCGGATCGTCCCAATGCCAGCTGAAAGCGGCCAGGCTGAGGTTCACCGCGTTGAGCATCACCTCGATCGAGAGCAGCATGAGGATCAGGTTGCGCCGGGCCAGAAACCCGAACACGCCGATCCCGAACAGGATGGCGCTCAATCCCAGGACTTCATGCAGAGGTACGCTCACAGGCGCTCGGTCCGTTTTTGGGCCAGAACAACGGCACCGATGATGGCCACCAAGAGCACAAGCGAGGCAATCTCGAACGGCAGTGCGAAGCGGCCAAACAAGGCCCGGCCCATCTCCGCCACCGCGCTTCCATTCGCTTGGTTGGGGGTCGAGGGATCGAGCATCCTCGGCCGGGCTCCACCCATGCCGGAGAGCGGGCCGACCCACGCGAGCAGACCCAAGGCGGCGAAGGAGAATCCCGCGGCACAGGCCAGGGGCCAGTGCCGACCCAGCCTCCGGCCAGCCTCCTCATCCGGCACGTCGATCAACATCAGCACAAAGAGGTAGAAGATCAAGATCGCGCCGGCGTAGACGATGACCTGCACGGCGGCCAGGAACTCGGCCCCCAGCAACAGAAAAATGCCGGCCACGTGCAGGAAGAGCAACAGCACCCAGAGCATGCAATGCACGGGGTTGGGACGCGTCACGGCCAACAACGCGCTCACAACGCTAGCGAGAGCCATGTAGTAGAAACTAGCGTCGCCCAAGGTTCTTGCGCCTAGCCCGGGTAGTCCCCGGAGATGTAATCCTCAAGATCGTGGATGACGTGGTCCTGGGCGGAGATGATCCAAGAGACGAGATCGCCCACCGAGACCAGTGCGACGACTTTTCCCTCTTCCATGACCGGCAGATGTCGGCAGCGCCTCTTGCTCATGTGCTGCATGCACTCCGATACGGAGGTCTGCAGCCCAACGGTGATGACCTCCGACGACATGATCTCGTGCACCTTCATCTCGCGCGACGAGCGGCCCGCCAAGATCACCTTGCGGGCGTAATCACGTTCAGAGAAGATCCCCTCCAATACTTGCCCATCCATGACAACCAGCGCACCGATTCGTTTCTCGGCCATCAGCGTCAGTGCCTCGAAAATGGTGGCACTGGAGGCGACCGCGTAAACCTCGTTCCCTTTCTTCCTGATGATGACTTCGATCGGACTATCCAAGGTCTACCTCCTGTTTGGCACGCGCCGAATTGGGCACTAGAAAGTCTAGCAAGGAATCGCCATCACCCTCCATGGATTCACCACAGGCCGCCCCTGATGCCCAGGGTACTCCATCAATTGTAGGAGTTTGTAGGAACGCGCTCGGAGCGCTTGGCGCAGGGATTGGGTGTGGTGTTGGTGCGCGCGAAGGGGGGGGGAGGAGGCGTAGGGAGCTGGGGGTGTTGAGGGCCTGGAGCGTGGTGCCGGGGGTGGAGGATGCCCTTTGAAACGCCTATCCTCGCACTCATGCCCACAGCCTTCCCCACAATCGCCCTCTTCACCGCGCTCAGCTTCAGCGCTACTGCCCAAGATTCCCAGGTGAACGAGCGGGCCTTCCCTGCCTCGACCGCCCTCGCAGAGAGCGTCTCTCCGGACTCCCTGGACAGCCTCGGTGACCTGGTGCAGAGCTTCGTCGATGACGAAGAGGTCGTCGGGGCTGAACTGCTCGTGATCAAGAACGGTCGCTCGATCCTGCACGAGGCCTATGGCTGGCGCGACCGCGAGGCGCAAGTAGCGATGGAGACCGGCAGCGTCTTCTGCGTGCGCTCGATGACCAAGCCCTTCATCGGCGCCTCGATCTTGATGCTGGTCGATGACAGGGAGATCAAGCTCGACGACCACATCGCCGAGTATCTGCCGTCCTTCGACGTCGAAGGCTCGCGCGACATCACGGTGGAGCACCTGCTCACGCACACGAGCGGGCTGCCCATGTCCCTGCTCCTCGGCAAGAACCTGCGCGAGTTGGAAGACATCCAGGCCGTCGCCGAGCTCGGCGCCGGGTACAAGCTCGACTTCGAACCGGGAAGCGCTTTCCAGTACAGCGACCAGGGCACCGACACACTCACCGCCCTGGTCGAGGTCATCAGCGGCATGAGCGCTGCGGACTTCGTGAGCACGCGCCTCTTGGAGCCGTTGGGCATGCAGGAGAGCGTCTGCGTCATGACCGAGGACCACCCGCTGCGCGCGCGCGGGTGCGTCAAGTACGTCGGCTCGCGCGGCTTTTGGGCCCGCTTCTGGGGACCCGACGAGCCGCCGCTGTTCCCCGTCTTCCTGGGATCCCAGGGCCTCTACTCCACGCTCGAGGACTACGCGCGCTTCATGGAGTTCTGGCGGCGCAAGGGGCGCTCCGGGAAGGAGCGACTGCTCGGCACACGCTATGTCCGCCGGGCGCTCACCCCCGGCCCGCACCCAATGGAGGGGCCGACGGGCCTGCCCGGACTTCAGACGGCGTACGGATTCTTGATGCAGCTTTGGACCGAGCCGGGTGAGGACGGCGAGCGCGAGGTCGTCGCCTACGGTCACACGGGTTCGGACGGCACCCACGCCTGGGTCTTCCCCGAAGAGAACGCGATGGTGTTCTACTTCACGCAGTCACGTGGCAACACCACCGGCTTGCGCGTGGAGGAAGTGCTTGGAGACCTCTTCCTCGGCGTCCCCTTCGACCCCAACCAGGCCGCGCCGCCCTTCGAGCAGTACCTCGGCTACTACCGGGAGCCGGATGACAAGAACGACCTGTATCGCGCCGTCATCCGCGATGGCGAAGACATGGCTCTGGAGGTCATGGGGAAGGCGGTTATCCCGCTCACATACATAGGCGATGACCGCTGGAAGCTGCGGCCCAGTCCGACAGACGTGCTGGCCTTCGACCGCTCAGAGACGGGTGAAGTCATCGGCTACCACGTCGGCGACCACCAAGAGGTCCGCTTCGAGCCGTCCGCCGACCTACCGAGCGTCGAGGAGATCGCGGCGCGCGTCGCCAAGCTCCACCGCATCGACCTGCTCGAATCCCTCGGCCCGCTTCGTTTGAATGGTGAGGTGACCATCGAGAAGCAGGGCCTTTCGGGCGAAATGAGCACTCTGCTGGCCTGGCCCGATCGCATGCGCGTTGACAGCGCCGTTGCCGAGCAATTCGAGCGTTATGCCTTCGATGGAGAGAGCACCCGAACGGTCTCCTCGCTCAAGCCGATCGCCGTCCTCGAAGGCGACCGCGCCGAGCAGCTGCGATTGGACAGTCCCTTCGCCCGCTTTGGTGATTGGCAGCGCTGGTACCCAGGGGCGCACGTGATCCAGCAGATTGAGGGAGGCGGCAAGAAGGTCGTCTTGGTCCGCACGGGCGACACCTCGGCTCCCGCGCGGACGCTATACATCGACTTGGAGAACGGCGGCATCTTGGCGGAGGACAGCGTGTCGTTTGTCGAGCCGCTTGGCCGCATTGGGCAGCACATGGAGTTCGGCGACTACCGCGACATCTCCGGGATGTTGCTGCCCTTCCGCACGGAGGTCACGTACGCCCACTCCATGGTCGGCACGATCAGCGCCACAGTTACGGACTTCGAGCTGGGCGTCGAGCTGCTCGAGGGCGTGTTTGAGTTGAAGGACTAGGGGAGGGTGGGGGCGAGCAACGCGCACGGAGCGCTCTGCAAGGGGATTGGGTTTGATGTTGGTGTGCGCGAGGGAGGGAGGCGTAGGGAACTGGGGGTGTTGAGGGCCTGGAGCGTGGCGCCGGGGGTGGAGGAAGCCCTTTGAAATGCCTATCCTCGATCCTCAAGGCGAGCTGGTCGGAGTGACCCCCTGAAGCTGCCATCCCTGGTTTGGTAACGCTGAGAGCTATCTGAGGGTGGGAGACGCGATGGGGAAGGCCATTGTTTGTTTTAGCTTTTGAGTATCTGAGAGGCCGCAATCTAGAGGGTGCGTTAGAGTTCTCTGATGCGCACTCAATCATTCAAAAGCCCTCTCTTTCTCCTCGCGGCCGCTCTCCTCGGGAGCTCGTCAGCCTTCGCACAGGCCTCCTGGACTCCGCTCGGGAGCGGCACGGCGAACGATATGAGCGCAGATGGCAGCTCGGTCGTCGGTGATAATGGCAGCGGCTATCTGTGGACTGCCACTGGTGGACAGCTGAGCCTCGGGAGCGACGATGCCGTCGCGGTTTCTAACACGGGCGCCATCGTGCTCGGGAACATCGTTGATACTGCAGGTAATAACGTCGCAGGGCTCTGGTCTCAGCCAAGTGGCTGGGTCAGCCTTGGTGGGATAGGCGGCAGCTCAGGGACCAGCGTCTCTACGGCTTATGGGATGTCCGGTGACGGCTCAATCGCTACTGGCTTGGCTTGGGTGAATGCGGGCACAGCAGGAGCCTTCCGATGGAGCGCGACTGGTGGCATGAGCGCGCTGCCGCAAGCGGGCTCAGGTTCAAGCCGTGGGAACGCCGTGAGTGAGGACGGCAGCCTTATTGGCGGATGGGAAGAGTCAGGGAGCGGCACACGTCGCGCGGTCCTATGGAACGCGGCGTTCGCTCAAACATTCGTCTTGGTAACGCCGACGAACGCCACAGGCGCTGGAGAGGTATGGGGCTTTAGTGAGAACAATCAGTATGTTGCGGGTGTCACCCAGGGGCAGGGCTTCGTCTGGGACGCCGTGAACGGCCGAACCTTGACCGGGACCCTCCCGAGCACGGACCCCTTCAGGACAGGAGAGGCGCGCGGGGTCTCAAACGACGGCCAGGTCGTCGTTGGGTGGTATCGAGTGGCCTTCCCCTTTGATGTTCGCGCGACCATCTGGACGCCAGCAGATGGGATCCAAGAGCTCAAGTCGGTGTTGATCTCAAACGGTGCGACAGGCGTGCCTAATCTTAGAATGGCCTCGACTATCAGCGCAGACGGGTCAAAGATCCTCGCTCATGATGGCTCCAACTGGGGCATCGCGGACCTCGGCACGGGCGCAACAAGCGCCTCCTATTGCTCCGGAGATGGCTCCGGCGTTGCTTGCCCCTGCGGGAACGTTGGCGCGAGCGGCGCAGGATGTGCGAACAGCGCTGGCGCTGGCGCGTTCCTCGCCGGCAATGGTAACGCGAGCGTCTCTTCCTCAACTCTCGTTTTGGGGTCTGTTGGGCTCGTCTCCGGACAGCCTGGGCTCTACTTTCAGGGCAATAACGCGATCAACGCTGGGAGTGGTAACACCTTCGGCGACGGGCTTCGCTGCGCTGGAGGCAGCCTGATCCGCCTTCAAATCAGGGCGGCTAGCGGTGCAGGAGCCTCAAGCACGACGGTCAACATCGCGACCAAGGGCGGTGCCTCTGTCGGTGATATCCGCCGCTATCAGCTCTGGTATCGAGACCCTAGCGCCTCTCCCTGTGGGTCTGGTTACAACCTGACGAATGGGGTTGAGGTCACCTGGGGCCCGTGAGCGCAGCTAGGGCGTCGAGAAGGGTGTTAGGAAGATCAACAACGCGGTTGCGATGAAACCCCGTGGTGCGGGAGAGATGCCCGGCGCCCGGCGGGAGGCTCAATGCGGGGCTGGTAGGAGCGCTCTGCGAGGGGAGGCGTAGGGAGCTGGGGGTGTTGAGGGCCTGGAGCGTGGTGCCCGGGGCGGCGGCGGAAGCCCTTTGAAACGCCTATCCTCACCCGAACCTGCTACCCCCGGTGTAGGAAACCGGGGGGGTCAGGGTGTCCAGGTGATCTCGTAGCCGTTGGTGAGGTTGAAGCCGCTGTTGCAGGGCGAGCCTCCGGCGTCGCGGTACCAGAGTTGGTAGCGCTTGGTGTCGCCGACGCCGACCCCTCCCGTGGCGGCGATGGAGATCGTGGTCTGGGAGGTGCCGGCAGAGGAGAAGCGAACCTCGAGGCGCACGATCTGGCCGCCTACGCAGCGAAGGCCGTCACCAAATGCGCTGCCCTGCCCGCCGACGATGGCGGTGTCGCCCTGGAAGAACAGGCCGGGGCCGGGAGTGAGGCCGGTGGCCTCCAGCGTGAGGCCGGCCGCAAGGACGCTGTTCGAGCCTGAAGCGATGAGCCGAGCGCCTGAGCCCGTGTCGTTGGCGCAGCCCTCACCCGGAGCTCCTGAGTTGCCGCAGGGGCAAGGAGTGCCGCTGCCGTCGCCGAGGCAAAAAGAGGAGCCCATGTGCGCGGTGGTATCGAACAGGTAGGCGGAGCCGGAGTTGGGGCCGTTGTCGCTGTCGTAGGCGGCTCCAACGATTGCGGTGGCGCCGCTGATCGCGCCGGAGCCGCCGAACCAGTCACCCCCAGAACCGTCGCTCGCTAGCAGCTTGCCGACCTGGGCACCGGTGGTCGTGTCGAAGAAGTAGCTGGAGCCGGTGAGACGGCCGTTCTCTCCGGTGTTCCCGGGGGCCCCGACGATGGCGGTTGCGCCGCTGATCGAAACGGATCGTCCGAAGGCGTCACCCACCGAGCCGTCGCTGGCGAGCAGTTTGGCGATCTGGGCGCCGGTGGTGGCGTCGAAGAGGTAGGCGGAACCGGAGTTGGCTCCGTTGTCTCCGTGCCCGTGGGCCCCGACGATGGCTGTGCCGCCGCTGATCGCCACGAAGGAACCGAAGTAGTCGTGCGACGCTCCGTCGCTTGCGAGAAGCTTGGCTAGCTGGGTCCCCGTGGTGGTGTCGAAGAGGTAGGCGGAGCCGGAGTTGGTGCCGTTGGCATTGTCACGGTCTGCTCCGACGATGGCGGTCGTGCCGCTGATCGCGACGGAGACGCCGAACTCGTCCCACGAGGCGCCGTCGTTCGGGAGCAACTTGGCGATCTGTGTGCCCGTGGAGGCATCGAAGAGATAGGCGGAGCCGGAGTTGAAGCCGCTGTCGTCGTCCCAGACGGCTCCGACGATGGCGGTGGCGCCACTGATCGCGACGGAGTAGCCGAAGTAGTCACCCGGAGCGGCATCGCTCGCGAGCAACTTGGCCATCTGTGCGCCCGTCGTTGCGTCGAAGAGGTAGGCGGAGCCGGTCTCGGAGCCGTAGTCGTCGTCGTAGTAGGCCCCGACAATGGCGGTGGCGCCGCTGACCGCAACGGATTTGCCAAAGTAGTCGGAGGTCGTGCCGTCGCTCGGGAGCAGCTTGGCGATCAGGGCGCCCGTGATGGCGTCGAAGAGGTAGGCGGAGCCGGAGAAACTGCCGTTGTCGCCGTCGCCGTAAGCGCTGACGATGGCAGTGGTGCCGCTGATCGCGACGTAAGCGCCGAAGTAGTCATACGCCACGCCGTCGCTCGGGAGCAGCTTGTGCTCCTGGGCAGGGACGAGCGGGCACAGCAGGGCGATCGCAACTGCGTGAACGGGGCTTATCCTCATGGCTTCATCGTACCCCTCCTGGATCACCTTGAGTTGCCAAACCTGGTGTTCGAGCCAGCTCTGCCGCGCGCGAAGGGGGGGGGAGGCGTGGGGAGATGGGGGTGTAGAGGGCCTGGAGCGTGGTGCCGGGGGTGCGGAAGCCCTTTGAAACGCCTGTCCCCACTCAGGGACGCCTAAGGCAAACCCGAGGCAAATCAGACCTCCCCTTCCAAGCCAACCCTTACTGGCACCTCAAGAAGCGGAAGAAGCGTACCAGGTACTCTGCCGCTGCTCTGGCGTACCTGGTACGCCAGAGCAGCGGCAGAGTACCTGGTACTGAAGTGCGTGGCCCCCGGTGCGAGCCGCACTCAGGCCACGCGAGCGTACCCGGGGGAGAGACGGCCGCCGGTTGACGGTATGGGCTGGCGGGTCACCACGGCAGGGGGAGCTTGCACTTCAGGGCACTCTTCCCGGGTGCGGAGGACGTGGCACCGTCAGGATTTATGGTCCGATGCTCGGGGCCCATGCCCAGCCTCGTCACGCTCAGGACGATGACCCCTTGCCCTCGAGCTTCACCAACCTGACGGTGACTTCGTCACCATCGACGCTGAACACCAGGTAGTGGTGAAAGCCCCACTTGCCGTCGTTCAAGGGCGCACCGGCGCCGCCTGACACCAGGTAGACGGTCGGATCGCCCACATTCCACCCGGGCACGTTCGTCACGTCTTCAGGTGACTGCGGGTTGAAGTACAGGTGTTCGTGAGCCGCCATGACGTAGGCGATGTTGTCGAAACCCTCGAACATCTCGACCAACGCCTTGCGGCTCTGCGGATGAAGACGGTCGTCCCATGCGCTCTCCGGAGGGCCTTCATACCTGCCATGAATGGGATAGTGCATGGCGATGAAAACATGCGCCTTGCCGCGGTTTGCTTCCAGGTCCGCCTCCAGCTGTGCGAGCTGCTCGGGGGAGATGAAGCTGAACTCCTCATCCTTGGGCGGCCTGGTCGTGCCGGCCGCGGGGACATCCTCGGTGTTCAAGATTACGAAACGTGAGTTCCCGTGGTCGAAGGCGCCGTATGTCGGGCCCACGCACTCCCTGTAGAGCTCATGCATGCGTTCTGTGGGGATGTCCTCCTCATCATCCATCTCATGATTGCCCGGAGCGTTGAAGATCGGAACGCCGGCCGTCACCGCCAGGGCCAGCACGTCCTTGAACTGCTGACGGACCCTGCGCATCGCATGCGGATCGTCGCTCTTCGGCTTCCCCTCGATGATGTCTCCCAGCGATATCGCGAACGCCGGATGCAGCTCGTTGATCTCGGTGAAGATCTCCTTGATCGTCTCGGGCTGCGGCTCTCCTTTCGCGGGTCGGTTGTCGCCGAAGACCACAAAGGTGAATTTGCCCGGGTCGTCGGGAGGACTCAACGCGTCCGTACCCTTCATGGCCGTGACCGTCGGCAGTCCCGGAGACCGGCGTGGAGCGAGATTCGATTGGTGGGAATCGAGCTGCCGTGAACCCGGCCGCGCGGGCTTCGTGGACTCACACCCGATCAGGATCAGAGTAAAGAGGAGCAGTCGAGCTTGCATCAAAACCATTGGACCAGACCCGGGGGCAGGAGATCTTGTGCCAAGGAACGCGTCCCCCGTCAAGCAAGTCGATTGACGCCTCGGATCGGGTTCGAGGTGTGTTGAGAAGAAGCCCCGTGGTGGGGGAGACATCCCCGGCGCCCGGCGGGAGGCTCAATGCGGGGCTGGTCGGAGCGTCCTGCAAGGGAATTGGGTGTGAGATTGGTGCGCGCGAGGGGGGGATGCGTAGGGAGCTGGGGGCGTTGAGGACTTGGAGCGTGGTGCCGCGGGTGGCGGAAGCCCTTTGAAGCGCTTATCCTCCGTCGACGTAACGCCCGCTCTCCGTCTGGCGAAAGAGCTGATTGACCGACGAGCCGCTGCCCGTGAGTTCCGAACCGCCGTTGACGAAGTACAGGTCGAGCCGGCCATCTCCGTCGTAGTCGAAGATCGCAACACCGCCGCCCATGCTGCGCGGCAGGGCCAGGTCATCGATCGGCCCGGTGGTGACGGCAAAGTCGAGCCCCAGATCACTCGTGGAATCGACGAACCAGGCCGGTCTTGGCGAGTCACTTGGCGCCGAAGCACCATTCGAATCCGGTTCGGACGAGCCTCCGCAAGAGGCCAGGCTCAAGATTGCGGTGCCGGCCGTGAGCCATTTGCGGTCTCTGAAGGGTTTCATAGGCGCAAGATTATCGATTCCTCCCGCCTGGGTCACCCACGCCACCGGGGATAAGCAGTCGAGTCCAGTCGATCGCGAGCGCGCGGCGTTAGACATCCCGGCCGACGAGTTGAGATTTGAACGCTTTGAGAGGATAAGCGCTTCAAAGGGCCTCTGTCAACGCCATCACCCTCCCCCTGACACTCAGCACGGAGAGAACCCTGGTCCGATGATTCTCCCCGGGCTACCCTGGGCGCCCATGGAAGAGCTGTCCCAGCGCGACTGCGTCCCCTGTCGTGGGGGAGTTCCGGCCCTCGCCCGGGCCGAGCAGGAAAGCCTGCACGGCCAATTGGAACCGGGTTGGGAAGTGGTCGACTCCCATCACCTGCAGCGTGAGTTTGAATTCGATGACTTCCGTTCGGCGATGGAATTCACAATCCGGGTGGGGGAAATGGCCGAGGAGCAGGGCCATCATCCCGACATTCACCTGTCCTGGGGAAAGGCCAAGATCCTTGTCTGGACCCACAAGATTGATGGCTTGACCGAGAGCGATTTCATTCTGGCTGCCCGCGCGGACGCTCTCTACACGCCAGGTGACTGAACGCTCCTTCCAACCCCGAATCTCTAGACGCACCTTGATCCAGTGACAATCCGCATCGCCAGTCTGCTGCCTTCGGCCACCGAGATCGTTTGCGCCTTGGGTTTTCGAGAGCACCTCGTGGGCCGCTCGCACGAGTGCGACTTTCCCTCCAACGTAGTCGACGTTCGCCCCTTGACCTGCTCACGCGTGGACCTGGACGGTACCAGCGGCGACATCGATCGCGACGTGCGCGCGATCCTGCGCGATGTGCTTGCGGTCTATGAAGTGGACGTGGAGGCGCTGAAGGCCGCGGCTCCCTCGGTCATCGTCACCCAGAACCTGTGCGACGTGTGCGCCGTGTCATTGGCGGACGTGGAACGGGCGTTGAAGGAGGTTGCCTCCCAGGCCCACATCGTCAGTCTCTCCCCGACCCGACTGGCCGAGGTGTGGGATGACATTCGCCGCGTGGGATCGGCCCTGGGCGAGGAAGAGGGGGCGCAGCGCGTGGTGGCCGACCTCGAGGCGCGAATTGGTCGCGTGCGCACTCGGGCGGAGGCTGCGGATTCGCATCCCTCCGTTCTGACCATCGAGTGGCTCGACCCGGTGATGATCGGGGGTATGTGGATGCCCGAGCTGGTGGAGTTGGCAGGCGGGGTCCCCCTGGTCACGGCGCCGGGCGACCACGCGCCCACCCTGGACGAGGACGCCTTGCGGAAGTTGGCTCCGGACGTCGTCCTGATCAAACCGTGCGGGTTCGATCTGGCTCGCACCGGGGCCGAAGCGGATTCGTTGCGCGCGATGCTTGACCGGCTGGAGTGGACGGCGTGGCAGGAGGGCCGCGTCTTCCTGGCCGATGGAAACGCCTTCTTCAATCGTCCCGGGCCACGCCTGGTGGAATCCCTGGAGATCATGGCCGCGTGTGTCCACCCCGACCTCTTCGAGGACATGGCCGAGGCCCATGAAGCGGACTACGAGCCCCTGCGGCCCTGAAGTCCGCCCTGAAGCTCGGCCCGAGGCGCGTACGGTCCCCCATCCGTCTTTCTGGTCCACGGACGGAGCGCGGGCGACGCCTTCGTACAGGAACGACTGGACTTTCAAACCGGGCATGTAGCCCGTCTCCAATTCCGTGATCTCAAGCCCGGCGTTCTCCAGACACAGATCGATGGGCAGATCCAGCGAACAGCCCCCGAAGCAAAAGCACTGAAGAGGGTTGAGACGAGCCTGCCAGCGGCGGACCCCTGCATCGGGAGCCATCCCGTGCTCGACGAAGTGCAGGTTGCCCCCCGGCTTGAGGACGCGTCGGACCTCGGCCAGGGCCTTGGGCAGGTTGCCGATGGAGCACAGGGTCCATGAGGAGGTGACGGTATCGACCGATCCGCTCTCGAGGATCAGCGCTTCATCACCCTCCCCCTGACACTCAGCACGCCCAGAGCGCCGCAGCTCCCCCACTTGCGCGCACTAACGCCACCCGCACTTCGCTCGCACAACGCTTCGGGGATCCCCGAATTCAGCCGCTCGCCGAAGACCGGGCACGCATCCCCCACATCCGCGCTGGATCTGTCGGAGGCCTCGCAGTTCGTGACCGGTTGCGTGGAGTTCTCGGGGCTCACGCCCATCGTGATCGGCCATGAGAACATCGAGTGGCACATGCACGTCGGCTATCGCTCTTTCTTCGAGGAGACGGCGGACCCTCTGGGCTTCGGTGACTTCGTCGAGCTCGGCGGGGGACTCGACTTCGCGGCGCTCAGACTCTCGAAGGTGTCCTTCAAGGGCAGCGTTCTCGCGGGGCACGACGTTTCGGGCTGGACGCTAGGACTCAGCGCGAGCTCTTGTGACGCGCCCACAAAGGTGAACAAGCCACCCTGGGCACACCCAAGGCGGCTTCTGCCTGCCGTCCGCGCGGTGCTCTACTGGTTCCCCGGTCGCTCGCTTGCCCGAGCTCCGGTCACCGGGAGATCCGTCTCCCACTGCTTGCCGCTGCGCTGGCCATTGCGGACGTGAGTTCGGGGATTCTTGTCTTCGGGCTGATACGCCTCGAGACCGTCGGCGAGCAGCTCCTGAAGTCTGGCGCTCGAGCTCTCGCCCGTGGTCTCCAGGACCTTGCCGGTCAGACCGAATTCGCCGGGGTGGATCACCGCGACGTGCGTGCCATCGGGGAATTTCGTGAGCACGTCCAGCTTCGACTTGTCGCTCTCCACGATGTAGTGGAAGCGGCCGACGAAATCGTCACTCCACGCCAGCGAGCCGAGTGTCTTGGCGAGCGCGTCCGTGCGCCGCTTGTCTTTGGAATAGATGACCACGAGCGGGCGCAGGTCGCAGGACGCCACATCGAGCGAGAGGCGCAGGTCCTTGTACGCGGGCAACGCGTTCAGCTTGACGCTCTTCTTGCCGGGATGCTTCGCGGCGATCTCTGTCATGGACGCGACCATCTTCTCGACCGTGCCGTACGTCATGCGCGGAGAGCGTGAACCTCGAACGAGAGCCTTCTTGCCATCCGGAGTAAGGATCACGAAGTTCGTGTTGTCCGGATTCCCCGAGCGCGTCCGGATGAGGTTCATCATGAACTTCGCTTCGTCCTCATCCATGTAGCTGGCGGGACGCACGCACACGAAGTCACGCGAGGCGGCGATCACATCTTTGTGGGACAGGAAACTCCTGTCCACTTCGCGATAGCCGGGTCACCACATGCCGGGCACGCCGCTACAAGCGGGCGCCGCGGACATCAGAAGGATCGGCTTGCCTGTGCGCTTCGCCTCGGCGCGGGCGTCGTCGATGACGCCGAACCACGCGATGCCTGCGATGGCCGGAGCTTCGAGCATGACCTGGTTCGGTCCTTGCCCACGGTCTCCGCGTTGAGCCGCTGCAGGCGCCGCAGCAAGTAGAGCGAGGAAGAGGGTCGTGATGCGCATGGTGTTTCTTTCGTCACTTCGGGGTCTGAATCCCAAGCCGTTTTGGCTGAAGCATAGCTGCTTGTGAGCGTTCAAGAACATGCTCCGTAGCCGCTGGTTCCGGCCATTCACGGTCCATGTTGGGAACGGTGACGGCTCCCAACATGGACAGCTCCATTCGCGCCTGGAGGGCGCTAGAGCTCGAACGGCGCCGGGTAGTTCGTCCAGCGCAGACCAAGCTCATAAGCCTCGATGAGGATAAGCGCTTCAAAGGCCTTCTGTCAACGCCATCACCCTCCCCCTGACACTCAGCACGCCCAGAGCGCCGCTTCTCCCCCACTTGCGCGCACTAACGCCACCCGCGGTTCGCTCGCACAACGCTTCGGGGATCTCCGAATTCAGCCGCTCGCCGAGAAGGAGGTTTGGGCCTTTGTAGAGCCCCTTGGTGCTCAGTTGCTGATTCAGATGCCGGGGCTTGCCCTCCCGCCCGGGAACTGCACAGACCTCCCTCCGCCCGCGGCCCTGTAGTGAGTTGCACCTCTTCTCTTTCAGTACGGGAGTTGGGGCTGGGGCGGTGGTCGCGCTGGCATGGGAACCGGCGCGGTACTTTCCTGGTCCAAGTGGGCGAGGATCCTCGCGATCACGTTGGCTTGGGTGATGGCGGCAACCCACGTGAGGCGCGATCTACACTCGCCACAACGCAGGACGTCGACAGCGAAGACCCTGGCCATCAACTCAGGCAAGCAGTAGCGATTGCAGGGACGGGGTGGGCGTGGGGGGGATGAACTCGGTCCGGCTGGCTCAGGTGCGGTAGGCGGTTGGCTAGCTGGCACGATTTCGCTGCGACGGGAAGCGGCGGAAGAAAGCACGCCGTGGTAGGTGCGCGCACGCCTACCGACCCGGCTCTCGCTCCTCTCGCCCGCGTCGATCGACGACTGCTAATATCAGCATCATGCCGGGATAGGGCGCCAGATATGCCCAGAGAGGCAAGCTCCCCGTTCCGCCTGCGATGTCCATGATCTCTTGGGCGAGGCCGATGCGATAGAGCAAGGCAAAGGTGACTCCGGCCGCACACAATCCCGCAAGACAGAGCAGCTGAACCCCGAGGTGGGGTGCCAGTCTTGCGCGACTCCTCCACAGCAAGAACCCAATCGCGTTCGCCGCCAAAAAGCAACCGACGATGCCCAGCCCTACGCCAAGGTTGTAAGTCATTGTGACGCAACCGCAGATCGCAAGCCACACCGTGCTGCCTAGCTGGGCACCAATCCAACCGCCGAGGTTCCACTGCAGTACTCCCTCGCCAGGTCGGGCTCCCAAGGGAACCATGGCGAGTCGCCTTTCGCGAGGTGTGAGGTTCGTTTGGTCCATGGCGTCACCGATTTTATCGATTGTGGATCCAGACGCATCAGACAATCCCGACAGCTGCTGATTATTGATGAATCTGGGCGAAGCGAAAGTTCTCCCCGGCGCGCACCTTGGACACGGTAGAGTGCTGCTTGCGAGAATAAGCGCTTCAAAGGGCCTCTGTCAACGCCATCACCCTCCCCCTGACACTCAGCACACCCAGAGCGCCGCAGCTCCCCAACTTGCGCGTACTAACGCCACCCGCACTTCGCTCGCACATTGCTTCGGGGATCTCCGAATTCAGCCGCTCGCCGAAGACCGGGCACGCATCCCCCACGACGGACCCTCAGCGCGACCGCGTTCTCACTCTTCGGGCCATCTCGGCCAGGGCGACGATCGCCCCCTGCCGCGCCGGTGCGTAGGTGTCCTGGCGCACGATGTCGATCAGCGCGGAGGTGACTTCGGGTTCGAGCGGGTCGCCTAGAGCATAGTGGGTTTCTTGGCAGCTTTCCGAATCGCTGCCTCAATGACCTTCGCCGATTCCTCCTGGCCTAATACGAACCCTTGTCCGGAATGCAGTAACGCACGCCGCCTCTTGGGTCTTCCATGTCGCCAACGTAGCGCGGAATGACATGGCAGTGGAAGTGCATCACAGTTTGTCCAGCTGCCTCATCGCAGTTCATGCCGATGTTGTGTCCGTCGGGGCTGTGTTTGGTTGCGATGAGATTTTTAGTGTGGCTGATTAGCTCGACTAGTTCCTGATGCTCTTTTTTGGATAGATCAAAGAACGTCTTCTTGTGCTGCTTGGAGATGATTAGGCAGTGTCCGCTCGAAACAGGGAACCCATCTTCGATGACGAAGAACAAGTTGCTCTCATAGAGCACCCGCTCGGATGGCATGTTGCAGAACGGGCAGTTTGGGTTCTCATCCATTAGAGAGTTCGCTCAGGTGCTTGGGTGTGCATCGTCTTCGGGTTCCCAGACATGACCGGGCCGTAGATCATGAGCATCGTTCCAGGCGGTTGCCAGATAGTTCGCGCGGTCGGATGCGGTCCGGCCCGTCTGGTTGATGATCGTTTCTCGCAGTGGGTGATGACTGGTAACATAGTGTTCGTTGCGCTCGTGTAGTCGCTTGGCGAACTTGATGTTGGGCAGAGCGTCGAACTTGCCGCTGGCCCCCCGATTGCACGTCTTGCACGCTAGGACCAAGTTCCAGACACCGTTGATGTTCCTTGGTGCTAGGTCATCCTTCAGGCGGTGAGGGATCACGTGGTCTACGTCGGCCAGATGGTCGGATCCCTTGATTACGGAGATCACGCTACCGCAGTAAAAGCAGGTGCCCTTCTGGTAGCCACAGAGCGCGTCTCTGCAACTTGTGATGCTCTTGCGGCGGCCGCGAGAATGGACGATTAGGTCTTCGTCGTTGGCATCGTAGAGGACCTCGATTGAAGATATGGGAACCTTGAGTCCCCATGCGGTTTCGACCAGCCTCCAGCGTGCTTCGATTTCACGCGGCAGGCTTTCGGCATGCCTGCCAGCAAGCAACTCGTTCACTTCGCTACGGATCCGGATGCCTTTCTGGGTTGCGCGGCGCTCATCTTCGAAGAACCTCGTTGGGGTGTCGCCCTTGCCGACTCGATGGAAGGCATCAATTACGTTTTCGAATCCCATTCGCGCCGTCGTCGCGATCAGTGTGTCCTGATCCACCTCGCCTTCATTGAACCTTCGGCAAGCATCAAGAAACTTGCTGCTCTGGGAAGCACCTTGCTTATCAGCGCCTCGCAAATGTTCGCAAACATGGTGGGAAAACGGTTTCGCCAATGACTCTAGCGACACGAACTCCTGCCCGTCTTGAGCAAGCTCAAGCAGCGACTTCCCTAAGGCAAACTTGTAGGAAGCCACATTGCGGCCGAAGAGGATAACGGATCGCCAAGAGCTCTCGTTCGTTGGTTTGCGAACGAAGAACGGGTCCGGATCGGGTTCAGGGGGCATCGAGTATTTTCCCGAATGGGTTCCGGACGCCGAAGTCGAGCTGTCTACAGCCGGTCGGCCACGCGGGGCCGAAGGTGAACGTCGGGAAGGGCGAGGATAAGCGCTTCAAAGGGCCTCTGTCAACGCCATCACCCTCCCCCTGACACTCAGCACACCCAGAGCGCCGCATCTCCCCCACTTGCGCGCACTAACGCCACCCGCACTTCGCTCGCACAACGCTTCGGGGATCTCCGAA
>LWDU01042172.1_pt1 | contig 35816 bp, 39 predicted proteins | sample 727161 | NCBI WGS metagenome assembly LWDU01 (sample SAMN04566230, study PRJNA314399) | hydrothermal vent metagenome | isolation source: deep sea hydrothermal plume seawater | place: Mexico: Gulf of California, Guaymas Basin | collected 2004-07-11 | reverse complement strand
TTTGTCTAATGCGTTTCGCACTCTCCATCATCTGTTTTTATTGTATATTCAACGCTATAATCTCCATCGTCTGCAATCTTGCCGCCTATAATTTCACGAATACGATCAGCATCATTATCATCAACAAACCTCATTAGGTTTTCATACGATATCTTTAATTCTTTATCAATACCGAAAATGTTTGCTACTTCCTCAGAAAATTGAAATTCATTTTTACCGATGTCATAAATCCATTCGCCCAACTTTGCAATTTTCTGTGCTGATAGTAGTTGTCTTTCTCTGCTTGCCAGTTTTTCAGCGGTCTCGCTTGCTCGCAGTGAAAACCGTAAACGATGATAACTGATTCCTGATCATCTTGCGCAGTCATAATCATGACTGGGATATATTTTTCAAAGCTAAGGCTGGAAACTACTTCGCAGAATTCAAAACCATCCATAACAGGCATATTGACATCGACCATTACCATATCAGGTAATTCTGATTTTAATTTTTCAATACCTTCAAGACCATCACTTGCTTCAATAATCGTATAGCCCTGTTTTGTTAACATATGCGTCAACAACTGACGAATATTTTCATCGTCATCAATAACCAATATCTTTTTTTAATTTTACTTTCCATTTCTAGCAATCACTGCGCCATTATAATTCTTAACTTTTTTAACATATTTTATTAAGCAACTTTATGCATATCGTTCTGCATACATTGTTTTATCAGAACATGAGATTGAGTGAATACATCCTGTAATTCTTCTAGATTCGTCTTAGCAGCTGCCATATCTTCTTTAACAAGGCACGCTTCCATTTTTTCTGCTATACCGCCGAGACGCATAGCTCCCACATTTTTACTACAAGATTTAAGCGTATGTACTGCCCTTGTTAAATTTTCTGACTCTTCCTCGAATCCAGTATGTATTTCTGACATTAAATTTACTGACTCTTCCAGGAATACCTGCAATACATCAACAAATTCTTCCTCCATGATCGAGCGTAATTCATCCAGCGCAGCCTCATCAACCAGTGGAGTATCGTTTTCAACACTTTCAATTGCCATGAATAAACCTCTTTTATTTATCTGTAATTACAATCATCCACTGTGACTTTTCCTTAGGGCTCCTAGCTAATTAATTTGGATAGAATCATCCATAGAAAGCTTCCATGCTCACTATTTACTTAATTTAAAACGCGATGCGATATAGGACTGCTAAATGAAATTTGTTCTACTTGTTTATAAGGGATATCAAATTCATCATGACTTTTTGATGAGTCATAAACACGTCTTTTGATGGATTTATCGGATAAGCTGCTGATGTAACAGAGCAAATCAGATACCTGTACAAAATTTTCTGTCAGGTATTCAAAGATCATTTCGTTCTCACCGTATTCCATGGATGTCAGCTTTCTATAGGCATCTCTACCCATGGAGATAAACTCATCCATTGCTACTCCGTATTCCTTGCTCGCTTCAGGATAAAATCCACATAACATCAAACATTGATCGCCAAGACGTTGTAACTTATCTTCCGGCGCCAGATCTCCTACCTTCTGCTTTTCATGAAAGATGACCGCTTCTTCCTGCTCTACGCGTAAAAACAACCTGACCAGATAATCTTCAATCCCTTGCGGCAATAAATGGCGCGAAATATGTTCAGCCCTACCTATCAGGGCATGCCAATGTGCGGTCTCGGTGACAGTGATTGATATTTGTTTCAAAATATTGCCTTACCTATGTTTTCAGATATAGGTTTATCGGCATTTTGCTATCAGACCTTGAGAACTATGTGTAAATCTTGTAAAAGTCTTTTTTGACATAAATAACGCTGAAAATCAGATAAATCACTGCATACACATCGATAGCCACACACGGTATACTTTCGCCCTCTTAAAATGGTTTAACTAGATGTCTCAAGATAATAAACAAAAAGAAATTTCTGGATCTAAATTGAGTTTCCAGCAACTGATATTTGAATTACAGCAATACTGGTCAGCTCAAGGCTGCACGATTGCTCAGCCCTATGATATGGAAATGGGCGCAGGAACCTTCCACCCAGCGACATTTTTACGCGCAATTGGACCAGAACCTTGGCGAGCGGCCTATGTACAACCATGCCGTCGCCCGACTGATGGCCGATATGGTGAAAATCCCAATAGACTGCAGCATTATTATCAATTTCAGGTCTTACTAAAGCCCTCGCCGGATAATATCCAGCAACTGTATCTGGATTCTCTAAAAACAATTGGCGTTGATACTGAATCACATGATATTCGCTTCGTTGAAGATAACTGGGAATCTCCAACTCTTGGGGCCTGGGGCTTAGGCTGGGAAGTCTGGCTCGATGGCATGGAAATCAGTCAATTCACTTATTTTCAGCAAATCGGTGGTCTCGACTGTAAACCGGTAACCGGTGAAATGACTTATGGTCTGGAACGTATTGCTATGTGTTTACAGGACTGTAGTAGTATTTTTGATCTGGTCTGGACACAAAATGATGAGCGCGTTGTAACTTACGGCGATATCTATCATCAAAATGAAGTCGAAATGTCGAAATATAATTTTGAATTGGCCAATACAGAATCCATGTTTGACTGGTTTGATACTTGCGAACAGGAATCAAACAAATTAATTGAAGCGGGTTTACCCATACCCGCTTATGAAATGACCATGAAAGCATCACATGCATTTAATTTACTCGATGCTCGCGGCGCTATATCAGTCACCGAACGACAACGATATATTTTACGTGTAAGAACACTTTCACGCGCTGTCGCACAAACCTATTTTGAAAGCCGTGAAACACTGGGCTTTCCATTATTAAAATAATAAACGAAGACAACAATGAGTAAGACTAAAGACTTATTAATCGAGATTGGGACTGAGGAATTACCACCTAAGTCTTTAAAAAAACTGGCGATCGCTTTTAAAGATGCCATCAGTAAATCGCTGAAAGAACAAGAACTGAAGTTTAGTGATGCCAACTGGTATGCAACACCACGCCGGCTTTCAGTTCTGGTCAATGACCTTGAAATAACACAAGAAGATAAACAACAACAAAGTCGTGGTCCAGCGGTAGCCGCAGCATTCGATGTTGATGGAAAAGCTACGCGCGCAGCTGAAGGCTTTGCCAAATCTTGTGGTGTCGAAGTCGATCAACTGGAAAGACTAAAAACAGATAAGGGTGAATGGTTAGCTTTTAATGCGATCGTAAAAGGAAAACAAAGCTCTGAACTAATTCCCTCAATAATTGAGGTAGCATTAAGCAAATTACCAATAGCTAAACGTATGCGTTGGGGAGACAGTGATGTTGAATTTGTACGTCCAATAAAATGGGTGCTCATTTTATTGGGTGGCGACACAATCGACTGTGAAATTATGGGCGTTACTTCAGGAAAAGATAGTTATGGTCATCGTTTCCATCATCCTGAAGCAATAACAATAAACGAACCTGCTGATTATGTAGTTACATTAAAACAAGAGGCGCATGTATTAGCAGACTACGACGAACGCCGTGAATTGATTCAAACTCAAGTTAATGCAATCGCAAAGAATAAAAATGGTGATGCCATTATCGAACCTGACTTACTAGACGAAGTCACTTCACTGGTTGAGTGGCCAGTTAGTTTTTATGGTGATTTTAATTCTGATTTTCTTAAATTACCGAAAGAAGTTCTGGTCTCGTCAATGCAAGATCATCAAAAATATTTTCCTCTCGTTGATAAGCAAGGAAACTTACTGCCTTCTTTCATCAGTGTTGCCAATATTGAGAGCAAAAATCCAGAATTAATAAAACAAGGTAATGAACGTGTCATACAACCTCGACTAAGTGATGCCGCATTTTTCTGGGAACGCGACCTAAAACACGGCTTGGCAAATCATAGAGAAGCATTAAAGAAAGTTGTCTACCAAAAACAATTAGGCACGCTACATGAAAAATCAACGCGGTTAGTTAATACAGTTTCGAACTTAGCCGGATTACTTAATGTCGAAATCAGTACAGCCAGACGTGCTGCTGAATTATGCCTATGCGATTTACTGACGGATATGGTTTCTGAATTTCCAGATTTGCAAGGCACCATGGGACGTTATTACGCAGCAGCGGATGGTGAAATTGATGAAGTCGCTACTGCATTGGAAGAATATTATCAGCCACGTTTTGCCGGAGATAAACTACCAGAAACAGTAGTCGGGCAATGTCTTGCTATCAGTGAAAAAATTGATAGCCTGATTGGTATCTTTGCTATCGGCAAAGCGCCCACGGGAGATAAAGATCCATTTGGCTTGCGTCGTTCTGCCATAGGTTTATTACGCATTATTATTGAATGCGAACTCGATATAGATTTAAAAGAATTGATTGCAACAGCGGCAGAAAACTATCCCGATGCTATCGATGCAAAAAATGTGATCGCTGATGTCTATCAATTTTTACTGGAACGTTTACGTCGTTACTATCTGGATGAAGGTGTTAGCTCGGACACATTTGAATCTGTATTAGCAATAAAAACCAGCAAGCCTTTGGACTTCCATCAACGACTAAAAGCCGTTACTGAATTTAGAAAGCTATCAGAAGCCGAAAGTCTGGCAGCAGCAAACAAACGTATTAGTAATATATTGAAAAAATCTGATATTAATATTACTGAAATTGGAAGTGTAGATAATAAATTACTTAGTGAAGATGCCGAGATCACATTGGCAACAGCATTAAACAATTATCAAGAACGTCTGACACCGTTAATGGAAAACCGCAATTACAAATCGGCATTAACTGAATTGGCTGGACTACGTGAAAGCGTTGATAACTTTTTTGATAACGTTATGGTTAACTGTGACGATGCGGCGACTAAAAATAATCGATTGACACTGCTCGCTAATTTGAGTGCATTGTTTTTACAAACAGCAGATATTTCTAAACTACAGGGTTAAGTATGGCGCTAATCATTCTCGATCGAGATGGTGTAATAAATGAGGATTCGGATGACTACATCAAGTCACCGGACGAGTGGCATGCTATACCCGGAAGCTTGCAAGCGATTACTAAACTTTCACAAAATGGTTATCAAATTGTAATCGCAACTAACCAGTCAGGTATAGGCAGAAAATTATTCAATATTGAAACACTCAATGCTATTCATATGAAAATGAAAACGCAACTTGCCGAGTTTGGCGGTGTTATTGATGCTATTTTCTTTTGCCCGCATTTACCTAAAAATGAATGTAGTTGCCGTAAACCTAAACCTGGTATGTATAACGAAATTTCGGAACGATTACGTATACCATTGAATAAGGTGCATTGTGTTGGTGATAAAATGACAGATATCAAAGCCATACATAGTGCTGGTGGTAAACCTGTTCTTGTTCGCACGGGCAAAGGTCAATCTGAAATTGATCAAGGCCTGGTACCTACAGGCATGCCCGTTTATGCCAACCTCGCTACTTTTGTTGACGAAACAGTCATTGTAAAAAAATAATGCTTTATCTTCGTTCCCTGCTTTTTTACATCGGGCAAATTATTAGTATCTTCATCTTCGCACCTCTTGGCGTAATCATTTTCCCGTTAAAATTCGAAACACGTTATTACCTGATAACACGCTGGGCGGTTTTTAATCTCTGGTGGTTAAATATTTGTTGTGGTGTACATTACAAAATTGAAGGTCAGGATAACATTCCTGATAAAGCCTGCATTATCATGTGTAATCATCAATCCGCTTTTGAAACATTAGCGTTACAACTTATCTTTGTGCCTCAAGTATGGATACTAAAGCGTGAATTATTGAAAATACCTATTTATGGTTGGGGGCTGGCTTCCATGCAACCCATCGCTATTGAACGCGGCTCAGCAATAAAATCTTTTCGACAAATTGTTGAACAAGGTTGTGAGCGTTTAAAACAAAATCTATGGGTCATTATCTTCCCGGAAGGAACTCGAATTGCGCCGGGAAAAAAAGGCAAGTATTTACCCGGTGGTGGTCTGCTGGCAGAAAAGTCGAAAGCGAATATTATTCCTGTCGCACATAATGCAGGTTACTTATGGCCCCGAAACAGCATGGTTAAAAAACCGGGGTTAATTAGCATTGTTATCGGCCCAATGATTGAGTCTGATAATAAGACTGCAAAACAAATCACTAAAGAAGTTGAATCATGGATAGAAACTACCGCAAAATCATTATCCGATCCAAATACGACTCAAAAATAAATTACTGAAATTATTTTAATTTGTTGATCAGAGTCAATAATAAAGCGTAATCTAGTTACTGAAATAGTCTTCTAACAACATACTTAAGTTAAAAAAGCAGTTTATGTCGATAGAAATGCTTATGAAATTTTTGGGTTGGTGTGCAATTTTAAATATCGCATTGCTCGCCTGGTGGGCGTTATTCATGATTTTTGCTCATGACTGGGTATATCGAATACATACAAAATGGTTTCATATAAATACTATACAGTTTGATGCCATACATTACTCAGCAATCGCTTTTTATAAATTAAGTATTATTCTGTTCAATGTTGCGCCCTATCTCGCATTACGAATCATTACTTAATGGAGAAATCATTATGAAATTATCAGTCAAAAAATTTGCATTAAGCTGGAGTATTCTTTGGGGCATGGCCATACTAATTATTGGCACGGCAAATATGATTTGGCCGGATTATGGCAGTGCATTCTTAACTGTCGTTGCATCTGTTTACCCGGGTTATGAAGCTTCGCAAGGTTTAGGCAGCATCATTGTAGGAAGCCTATATGCTTCTGTCGATGCAGGTATTGGCGGAGCTATCTTTGCTTACTTATACAATATCCTGCCTGAATAATTTAGATATACGATCAGGATATCAATATCAGTCAGTTGGTGAATTGCCGCTATCTCTCTCTGCGGCCATAACCGTATTCGCGACTAACATCGTTATCGTCATTGGACCTACTCCACCAGGGACTGGTGTAATATGGCTAGCCACTTTTTTCACATCATCAAAATCAACGTCGCCAACTAACTCGCCATCATCGCGCCGATTAATTCCAACATCAATAACAACAGCACCTTTTTTAACATGTTCAGCCTTAATCATTTCAGGTCTGCCAGTTGCAACAACTAATATATCCGCCTGTTTGGTATGACTTATAAGATCCTTTGTCTTCGAGGTACAAATTGTAACTGTTGCATCTTCCTGTAATAACAACATCGCCATCGGCTTACCAACAATATTACTTCTACCAACGACAACTGCATTTTGACCAGCGACAAGAATATCGCAATAACTCAACATGCGTATTACACCAAAAGGTGTGCAAGGTGGAAATACAGTGTTGCCCGTCATCAAGGCACCTACATTATAAAGATGAAATCCATCAACATCTTTATCCTGTTTAATCGTTTCTAAAATCTTACTTTCATCAATATGTTTCGGTAATGGTAATTGCACCAAAATTCCATGAAGTTGTTTTGCCTGATTCAATTCCTCAATTAATTTAAGTAACATTTCTTCTGATGTGTCTTCTGGTAAATCATGTACTTCAGAATGTAGACCTACTTCATGGCAAGCTTTAATCTTGTTATTAACATAAAGTTTAGATGCTGGATTATCACCGACAATAATAACGGCAAGCCCAGGGAGTACTCCTTTGGCTTTCAGTTTATCCGCACGTAGTTTCCATTCTTCTCTTACAATTTCAGATATTTTTTTCCCATCTATTATCGTCGCTGTCATAACTGATCCTTCTTAGACATCATTTATTATTTATTATTTAACAACAAGCAGTGTCACTCGCACTTATTGAGTGTAGACCACCTTTACTCTCAGCTGCGGGTCTTTTTGTTCCTGTTGGTGCACACCATGCTTTTGGCTCTGGTTCTACAGCAGGAATGATACCAATAAAGTCATCTTTATATGGCTCATTACAAAGTACATTAAACGTCCGCTCACATACGGCCATTCTTTCACCACGAGGAAATTCATGACCTTCATCATCGACAGTGAAACTATATGGCCCACGATAAATCACAGCATGCCCCTTGTCGATACATTCGACTTGCTCACGTTTAATCGCAGTTAATGTTGCCGAACGAAATTCTATACTTTCCACTACCTGCCAGACAGCGTCTGCCCATTTATCATAAGAGACAGCGATAAAGCCAGCTTGTTGAAACATCTGTAACATTTCCTGTTCCTGAAACGCGCCGGAAATACAACCACTCCATAAGTCATCATCATCTTTAAGATGATCAGGTATAAACTCATCACTAATAATATCTGAGATCGCAATGCGTCCACCGGGTTTTACTACACGAAATATTTCATCAACAAGTTGCTGCTTCTCAGCATCACCAACTAGATTCAAGACACAATTTGAGATAACCAAATCAACAGAATTATCTGCAATCAATGGCGTTTCATGAGTTTGTCTTAGCTTCCAGCTTTCTAGTGCAGATAGTTCATCGGCATTTGTAATCGGGTTAGCTTTTAACCATGCTTCCATTGCTGCGACATCCAGTGCTAAATCCTGAATTTTTCCTTTCACAAATTGCACGCTATCACTACCGATCTTTTCTGCCATTTCTGCTTGATATTTTCGTGCCAGAGATAACATATCATCATTCATATCGACGCCAATAATCTTGCCGCTATCACCGATCAACTGTGCCGCCATATAACAGATCTTGCCACTACCGCTACCGAGATCGAGTACAACGTCACCTTCGCGCACATAACGCGATGGATCACCACAGCCATAATCTTTTTCAATAATCTCTTCTGGTAATATTTTTAATAAACTCGTTTGATAATCTACTGGACAACACAAAGCTTCTTGTCGTTCATTAGCGCCTTCTGAATATCGTTCTAATACCGCATTTTCTTGACTCATTGTTACCTACCCGTAGTAAATGGATTCTTTAATAATTGTAATACTTGTCCTGATGATGGCTGACGAAATTTATCGAGCCCGATCACCATGTCATCATACCCTGCTTCAGGTAAAGCTCGGTATGTATTAAATACTTTGTCCCAAATCGAAAACACATTGCCATAATTGCTGTCCGTTTCATTTCGAATAACAGAATGATGTATACGGTGCATATCCGGTGTGACAAATAATGTTCTTAAAGCACTATCAAATTTTGTACTTAGCATAATATTACTATGCCCAAATAGTGCCGCCGCATTCAAAATAATTTCATATAAAATAATGGCGAATGCCAGTGGCCCAATCAAGTATACTGCTATTAGCTTATAAAACATCGACAAAATAATTTCGAACGGATGAAAGCGAATAGCCGTAGTCACATCAAATTCAAGATCCGTATGATGCACACGATGAATTCGCCAGAGGAATGATAATTTATGAAAAATAATATGTTGTATATATATTAGGAAATCAAAGATAACGATAGTTAATATCACACTCAAAAACATCGGCACGGATATGATATTTAACAAGCCAAAATCTCTTTCAGCGGCAATTAAAGCAACATCAAGTGTCGCCCACGGTACTAAATAACGAACGGCAATAAAATTTACAAACAGTAAAGTAAGATTATTCAATCGCCTAAACTTAGATTGTTCATCCGCGGTTCGTCTGGGCCAAATGATTTCTAGTCCAGCAAATATTAAAATCAATCCTGCAAAACTGACCATACGCAGCTCAGTTTGATGCTCGACAAAATATATCTGGAATTGATTCATACGACTCTATTATCTATTTATTTTGAGGTAACTTAGCTATAAGTTACACTTATAGACTATAAAGGTAATTATTAATTCAGCAAATATGACCGACACATCAAAAAAAGGGACATTTCCGTCATCGCGTCCAAGACGTATGCGTAACAATGATTTTTCGCGCCGCCTGATGCGTGAATCAAGAATTACCGTAGATGATCTCATTTACCCGATGTTTATTATTGAAGGGGCAAATAAACGCACGCCTATCGAATCAATGCCAGGCATAGAACGCATTAGTATTGACCTGTTACTCAAAGAAGCCAAAACACTAAGCGAACTCGGCATACCTGCTATCGCATTATTTCCCGTAGTTTCTGATGATAAGAAAAGTGATGATGCTGCTGAAGCTTATAACCCTGATGGTCTGGCACAAACCGCCGTTCGTCAGTTGAAACAACTTTTCCCAAAACTTGGTGTGATAACTGATGTAGCACTAGACCCATTTACTCTCTCTGGTCAGGATGGTTTAACCGATGAAGAAGGTTATGTCATCAATGATGAAACCGTCGAGGTTCTGGTGAAACAAGCACTGTCTCATGCCGAAGCTGGCGCCGATATAGTTGCGCCTTCAGATATGATGGATGGTCGCATTGGTAAAATTCGCGATGCATTAGAATCGGCTAACTTTATTAACACGAAGATCCTCGCCTACTCGGCAAAATACGCATCCAGTTTTTACGGCCCTTTTCGTGATGCGGTTGGTTCTGCAGGAAACTTGGGTGGCGGGAATAAATATACCTACCAAATGGATCCAGCCAATACCAATGAAGCATTAACAGAAGTTGAACTTGATTTAAGCGAAGGCGCTGACATGGTCATGGTTAAACCTGGATTGCCTTACCTGGATATTGTTTATCGTGTTAAAACGACTTACGGTAGACCAACCTATGTTTATCATGTCAGCGGCGAATACGCTATGTTGAAAGCAGCAGCAAACAACGGCTGGCTAGATGAAAAAAGTACCGTAATGGAATCCTTACTTTCTTGTAAGCGCGCTGGCGCTGATGGCATACTCACTTATTACGCTAAACAAGTTGCTGAATGGCTTAAGACTTCTTAGCACAAAATCATTTAACTAAAGATCTAACTCAAGCTGTTTTATTTTCCGCGTTAAGGTATTTCTTCCCCAGCCCAACAGTTTTGCCGCATCCTGACGACGGCCACCTGTTTTTTTCAAAGCTTCTTCAATTAAAATAGTTTCAAATCGTGGTACTGAATTTCGTAACAACTCAGTATCTCCTTTCAATAAACTAGATTCGACCCATTTTCGAAAAGTGGATTCCCATTCATTGGATATTTCTATGACATCGGTATCTTGTCTTAATTCCGGTGGTAAATCATCGATATGAATTTCGCTACCCGAAGCCATAACAGTAACCCAACGACAAAAATTTTCCAATTGTCTTACATTTCCGTGCCACGATAATTTCGCAAGATAATCTTCCGTCTCTGGCAAGAGTTGTTTAGTTTCTTCATGTAATTCACTAGAAGCTAATTTAAGAAAATGTTTCGTCAGCTCAACAATATCTGTTCTTCTTTCTCGTAAGGCAGGTACATGCACTCTTATTACATTCAAGCGATGTAATAAATCTTCACGAAACTTACCTTCTTTAACAAGTTGTTCAAGATCCTGGTGGGTTGCCGCAATTACGCGCACGTCAACACTGATAGGTGTATGTCCACCAACGCGATAAAATTCACCTTGAGAAAGAATACGTAACAAGCGTGTTTGTAAGTCCGCTGGCATGTCACCAATTTCATCCAGAAAAAGTGTGCCGCCATTCGCTTGTTCAAAACGGCCCATACGTCTTCCTGTCGCACCAGTAAACGCGCCTTTCTCATGACCAAATAATTCTGACTCAAGTAAATCTTTTGGTATTGCCGCCGTATTAATAGCAATGAAAGGCTGATTTGATCTTGGGCTATGTTCATGCAAAGCACTTGCTACCAGTTCTTTACCGGTACCCGTTTCGCCTGTAATTAATACAGTAAAGTGAGAACTTGAAAGTCGACCAATCGCTTTGAATACTTCCTGCATCGCAGGTGCCGAACCAATAATAGAAGTGCTTTCTTCCACCGTATCAGTGACAGCTACCGTAGTATGTTTTTGTTTATGTGTAACAGCGCGTTTAACTAGACTAACGACTTCATCAACATCAAACGGCTTTGATAAATATTCAAATGCGCCTCCCTGGAATGCAGATACGGCTCTATCAAGATCAGAATAGGCTGTCATAATGATGACCGGAATATCCGGAGCTTGTTGCTTAATTTTTTCCAGTAAGGTAATGCCATCCATACCAGGCATACGTACATCGGAAATGATGACATCAGGTTCATCACTTTGAAGTTTCTTTAATAAGTCTTCAGGATTCGAAAAACTTTGTATCTCAACATCTTTTTTTTGTATGGCTTTTTCTAAAACCCAACGAATCGATTTATCATCATCAACGATCCATACTTTTTGTTTCTTACTCATCGGATTGTTCCATTGGGAGTAGAATGCTGAAATAGGTGTTACTGCCTTTTCGTTCATAATTAATTAAACCACCATGAGATTGAATAAGTTGTTGAGCAATTGATAAACCCAGTCCAGTGCCTTCTGCACGGCCTGTTACCAAGGGATAAAATGCACCTGATTCGATTTCAGGTGGAACGCCAGGACCATCATCAATGATATCGAGTTCAATGATATGTCGATTCAATCGATGCTGAATTGTGACCTGACGTTGAATGCGTGTCTTTAATGTAATCGTGCCATCTTCATCAATAGCCTGAACCGCATTGCGAATCAGGTTTAATACCGCTTGTATAATCTGTTCTCGATCGGCATTGATATCAGGAATACTTGGATCGTAATCTTTTTTAAAATTCAAAGGCCGCGAATTCTCGGCTCGAACAACAGAAACAACATATTCAAGAACTTCATGAATATTCATATCGGCTTTCGCTGGTTGCGTACTGGTCGTCAGCATACGATCTATAAAATTTCTTAAACGATCGGCTTCATTAATAATGATCTGCGTATATTCAAGCAACTCCTTATTATCAAGCTCTCGTTCTAATAATTGGGCTGCTCCACGAATTCCACCCAGAGGGTTTCTAATCTCATGAGCCATGCCCTGCACCGATTCTTTCGCCGCTTCCTGTACCGTTTGCTGATTTGTTTCCTGCATAACACGAACAAATGCATCCGCATTAACCAATTCCACCAAAATTTCTTCGGCGACCTCATTTACGATAACTGGCGTAATCATGCAATCCACTTTAATTTTCTGAGCATTATTCAAATACAGATCCACACCTCGGTCTATACAGGTGCCACCCGAAAATAGGGAACGTTGGATAGCGTCATAAAAAAATGATGAATTTGGCCATATTTGCTTGGGCGTCATCCCAGACACTCGCTTGCTACTAACAGACAACAAGCCTTCGCCTGCATTATTAATAGAGATCAAATGAAGATCTTTATCAAATAACAAAACAGCGGTTGCTAGATTTTCAACAATCCGCGCATGTGTTTCAGACGATGGACTCATAATCTGTTTATTATTGCACTTTTTTAGTGCGTCTTTCACTTACCCATCCTTGCTATTAATCTGTAGCTAATTATTATTCAAGTAAAAACAATAACTTAGTACTAAATAAAAAAATAATTATTTAGTATTACCTGATTAAAGCAAGAAGCAGACCAGCATGAGAAATGCTAAGGCCGGTATATGAAGTTTATTCCTAGTTTGCGGAGAGCTTATTTACTAGCGCGAAGTATAGAGAAAGAGCTCGAAGTAGAAATCATTGTCTTGCCGTTACCATCAACAACGCTGGCACTGATACTGTGAGTTCCTCGACCAACGTTCTGTAGAGAAATACTGTATCCAGAACCGATTTCCTTACCATCCATCAACAATATAATTTTATCGCTACTGCGTAGACCAGGCTCGAGAGAAACGACAATACTCACATCACCACTATTACTTCTAATACCAGCGCCGCCTTCCGGCTTGGTTACAGTAAGGCTCTCATATTTGAAAATATTTTTCGGCTTTGGACTAGCCTTATATTTTGCCGGATTTGGATTATCAATCGTTTGTAATTCATCAATCCTTATTTCTTCAGCTGTTTCAGAAGGTTTATCCGTAAAGATAATATTGCCATCTTCATCCACCGTCTTATAAACCGTTTCAGCAGCTAGACAACTAACAAATAAAATAAGTATTGAAGATAGTATTAATCGCATTAATTGAGCATAGCCAATTAAGTTAGTTTTCTCAAACATTATAGCAATGGAGTATCGGTTGAAACTGGCACCGACTCCGTTTTTTCCGAAGTTGTTGTATCGGCAATTGTTGGTTTTTTGAATAAAACAGATGCTTTACGCAGATGCAAAACAAGTTTTTCAGAACGCTTTATAAATTTACCTTTTTCATTTCTCACCGCAACATCAATAGTATGTGTACCTCGCTCCACATTTGATAGTGAAAACTGTGAAGAGGTACCTGAACTAGTTTCTTTTCCATCCATAAATAAGACCAACGAATCTCCTCCAAAAAGCAGTGGTTTTATTTCAACCGCTATACTGATATTTCCTTCGTTATTATGAATTGTGATGTCATTTTCGGGACTGAGAATAACAAGCTTGGAGTATTCCTTTTTTTTGGGTTCTAGCTTCGTAGTAGGTCTATACCTTCGTGTTACTTCAGGAGTATCGACCGTCTGAGCTTCTTGAAGTTCAATCATCTCCGCTCCATCACTAGCCACGTCAGAGAAGATGATATTGCCTTCTGCATCAAATGTCTTATACGCCGTTTCAGCATAGACGAAAGAGATAAACAGCAAATTTAAAACTAATAGTAATTTCATATTTATAATTTATATACCATCAAAATATCTAGAAATAAGCTCATATTATTAGGAACACCACCCATGTAAGATATGAGTATTGTATTAAAGTTCTAAACCATCTTCTTTTTCGCTTAGTATATACCCATGATGCTTGGAAATGCGTGTTCAGAGTGTGTCTGTTTTTATTCAGGGCAAGGCGCGACGATGCGCTTGGCCGCCCCCTGCAAAGAGGAGCTCCAACGGTAGGCGCTTTAGGCGACGCTGCCATGGATGAAAACGGGCGTGCTATGAATAAGCATTTCCAAGTATCATGGGAATGCAATCTATTATTAGAGTATAGGTTCAGTATTAAATACACATGCCGATTCATAAAATATGGTACACACGGACGCTAATACATGACGACTTTCACAGAACCCGCAAGTGATGAATACGCCATGATTTATCTGGAAAATACAGATAAGGAACTACCTCTCAAGATTAATCAAAATACGCGTTATGCCTATTTCAAAACCGTTGCTGTGGGTGGTAAGGCGATCATCCAATCTTGCAAGGATCTACATCTATCACGAACGATTTGTTACAAAAAACTTCGTCCTGAATTTGCAGATGTCCCCATAGAACAAAAACGCTTCCTGCGAGAAGCACGTGTTAGTGCCTTGCTACAGCATCCCAATATTGTACCGGTATATGAACTTGGACGAGAAGCTAAAGGACACTACTTCTTCACCATGAAACTCGTACATGGTTACACATTCCGAGAAGTGCTGGATTATAGAGAGCGGTATGATCTCAAACAATTAATTAACGTAATGATTAAAATCGCACATGCATTGGAGTACGCACATAGTCATCGTGTCATCCACCGTGATATTAAACCAGAAAATATTTTGGTCGGCCCCTACGGTGAGGTACTACTACTAGATTGGGGTTTGGCAAAAGTCTGGAACCCAGATGGCACTAGCGTGCAAGTACCCTCAGAGGTAACGAAGACGAAATCAAATAAGAAAGCCTCAACAATTACTGATACAGAAAAGCTACAAGGCACGATTACCTATATGTCGCCTGAGCAAATTCAAAAGGATCCCAATATCGACTATAGAACTGACATCTACAGTTTAGGCGTCATATTGTACGAAATATTGGCCGGTCGCCCTCCATCAATAAAAGAAACGGTTGATGAAATTATTCAGGAAACACTACATGAAATACCAGCAAACCCATCTACTCTGACTAGCATACGCATTCCGAATTTACTAGAAAATACAATCATGCAATGTATTGCCAAAGAGGCAGATCAAAGAATACAAAGCTGCGGAGAGCTAATTCGTCTCTTAGAAGAAGATTGGAGTTAGAATGAACAAGGCTCTGCTTGCACCAACAAAGTGCCATTATATATACATTACTGCATGCCTTGCACTATATTAGTGCCTCGTTAGGCATTTAAATTCTGACCTTAACTATATACAGCGACTCAATAGTTCGAATAAATTTCTCATAGATCCCTCTAAGAGCTTTTCTTCTAGACAAAAACGGCTCACAGACTGCTTCTAAATATTTTGAAAAATAGATATTTAATGACTTCCAAGAAATTGGAATACATATTGCAATTTCTGGTCTCTACGAATAGGGTAGTCCTGTAGTTTCACATTAAAATATTATAGGTGGGAGAGGTAAAATCATGAAAAGTAAGTTGGAATATATATGGCTAGACGGATACAAGCCAACACAAAGTCTTCGCAGTAAGACGCTAGTAAGATCTGATTTTAGTGGGAAACTAGAAGATTGTCCGATGTGGAACTTCGATGGAAGCTCTACCGAGCAAGCTGAGGGCAACGCTTCAGATTGTCTACTGAAACCCGTTGCTGTCATTCCAGATCCAGATCGCAGAAATGGTTATTTGGTAATGACCGAAGTCTTGAATGCCGATGGAACCGCACACGAATCTAACGGTCGTGCCACTATCGACGACGACGACGAAGATTTCTGGTTTGGTTTTGAACAAGAATATTTTCTATGGGATCCAGAAACTGATTTACCACCAGGCTTTCCACACAAAGGCTTTCCACGTCCACAAGGCCCCTACTATTGTTCAGTCGGTGCAAATAATTCTTACGGTCGTGAAGTGGTTGAAGATCATCTCGATATCTGTCTTGAAGCGGGTCTTAACGTTGAAGGTATCAACGGCGAAGTTGCTGCCGGTCAATGGGAATTTCAGTGCTTCGCAAAAAGCGCTAAACGTGCTGGTGATGAAACCTGGTTAGCAAGATACATCCTTGAACGTACCGCTGAAAAATATGGTTTAGCCATTGAATGGCATCCTAAGCCTCTTGGCGATACCGACTGGAATGGTTCTGGTATGCACGCTAACTTTTCAAATGGCGCAATGCGCGATTTAGGTAAAGAAGAGATTTTCACCAAAATCTGTGAGCAATTTGGTAAGAATATCAAACGCCATATCGATGTTTATGGTGCAGACAATGATCAACGCCTAACTGGTTTACACGAAACACAAGCGATAGACGAGTTCAGTTATGGTGTAGCTGATCGAGGCGCGTCAATTCGTATCCCAGTCGTTACAGTAGATGATGGTTGGAAAGGACGTTTGGAAGATCGTCGTCCTTCTTCAAATGCTGATCCTTACAAAGTGGCAGCAGTAATCGTTAAAACAACGAAAGAAGCTGGCTAAGTAAAGATTTAGCAAAGTTAGTCTAAGAACCGGAGTTAGAGCAATCTACCTCCGGTTTTTACGTACAGGATGTACGGTCATCGAAAATTGCTCCTGCATTTTCGATATTTCCGCCATCCATGGCGGTCATGTCGCGAGAGGACACGACTGCATGGACGCAGGAGTTAGAACGAATCAGGAGACCGAGTCGAGGAGTACGAAGCGACGTCTTTAATGTCTGCACAATGCTTATTAATGACTAACTACAAAATGCCGATCAGAGACAACCGAAACATTAAACTCTTCAAGCCCAGCAGTCTTTAATTGAGAAACAACTTCATCAGGCGTAAACGCCGCTTTCAAAGAATTCCTAAAATCTTTCTTTAATATCAAAGGTTCATTACTAGCGTATTCTTCGACTAACTTATAAACCTGTTCATCAGATTCAGGTCGCATTAAATCCATAATAAAAACCGCAGGATTATTCTTTGCCGTTTTAATTAAATTCCACAACACAAAAGGATCATGCAAGTGATGCAACATCGCATTACAAATAATGATGGAATAGTCTTTATGCGCCAATGTCGATTCTTGTAAGTAAGCTTGATTCAAACTAATGCGTTGTTCCAGATTAACACCACTCAACGCCTTTCTGCCTTCAGCCAACATTGCCGCAGAAGCATCAATACCATCAACCCGATAATTCGGAAACGCTCGAGCAAAACGAATACTGATATCCGCTGCACCACAACCCAGATCAACTGCAATTCCTGATTCAGGAATAACATCACCCACGGACTCTTTTAACAATTCAATAAAATGATTATGCGGTTCCTCAAAATCAGCATTCGCATAAGCAATCGCTTGCTCTTCATCGCTCATTAATTCCGGTTCAGGGACTCGTTGCATATTAGATTTAATATTGATTAAAAACTTCAGCACCACCGTCTTTACTTATGGCAATCACAGAATAACGATCTACCCGATCTCCCATTTCCATACCAGGCGACCCCATGGGCATCCCCGGCACGGATAAACCAAGCACATCAAGTTTCTCAGACAATAAACGTTTCACATCGACAGCAGGCACGTGACCTTCAATCACATAGCCATCTACCACAGCCGTATGACAACTAGCTAACTTACGATTAATGCCATACTTTTCTTTAATAATATTCATTTCAAGAACATCGACAGCGTTAATATGAAAACCATTATCCTCCATGTGCTTAATCCACTTGGTACAACAACCACACGTTGGTGACTTATAAACCGTCATCTGCGGTTCTGCACTGACTTTTTGAGATAAGATAAATCCACCAAGAGCAGAGACCGTAATTAAGGAAATAATTCCTATGAATATTTTATTTTTAATTATGTTAATCATATTATTTTTATATTGAATTTAAATTTGTTTCCGCTTGGTCGCTCCTGTACATCCACGCACTTGCGACATTTGTACGTCCTGCACTTCATAGCGTGCCACTTTTTTTGCGTGGCCAAGGAAAAGTCTCAATAACTTTAACTAAACCAAACATAGTCTGTATATATATGCCCAATTATTAATGGCCACAAATTTTTAAACCAAAGAAAAATTAATGCTCCTATAAATCCAAAAATATAGGTGCTTAGCATATTAGCAACTCCACTCTCCCAGTGAATTAAAGAAAATAATACCGGAGATAAAATCAGATAAATGGGAATTGTATTAATAAATAATTGGCATATTCGAAACATGAACCCACGAAAATATAATTCTTCAACGATTCCTGCGCTTAACCCAAAATATATAGCTACGATAACTCGTGAAAATCCTTCATTAGGTGTAACTGATTGATATGCAAAAAGCGATTCTGAAGGATAGATAGATTGGAAAAAATAAATTAACTCTCGATATAACCAATAATCAAAAGGGCAAAAAATCACGCAGATAAACATTAGTAAAGGTAAATTTCTCTTTCCACATATTCGCGTATGTATTCCTATTTCAGAAAAACTAAGATTCCCAAATTTCATTGCAATAAAAAATATAATTATTGGCAAGATAACCCAGGTAACAATTTCAAAACACCAATACAAATAATGATTCTGGTAAATAATGGAATTTACATATCCATTAATCATGAATGGAAAAATCCCTATCCCTATTAATGTTAAATATAGTTTCTTCTGAAGCTTAGATTCAATCATCTATAATTAATAAATTATTAATTTTGTTTTAATCGAACTACAGACTAACTTTATCGACTTGTTTCCTCAATATCCAGCAATGACTTATATCCCCGTGTTGCTTTGCCGAGTTATGTAATATTGATAGGGGAAAACGGACAGGACGTCCGTTTTAGTGCATTGGGTCAGGGACGACCCTATGCACGACGCGTTATCGATATTGCATAACTCGGGAAGCCGTTAGGCCAAAGCAACAGGGAAAGGTTTTCTTGGGTACTTCTTTTTAAAAAGAAGTTCCTCGCCATTGGGCGAAAAACAAAGTTAAAAAGAATTAAACTCTAAAAAGCTATTTAGGAAGCAAACTTTCACCATTCATTAACTCATCAACCGTCTCTCGTTTCCGAATTTCATGAACCTCATCACCATCAACCATAATCTCCGCCACTCGTGGTCGAGAATTATAATTTGATGCCATAGTGAAACCATAAGCACCTGCAGAACATACCGCTAGTAAATCACCATGTTCTAATCGTAACAAACGATCTTTACCAAGAAAGTCTCCGGTTTCACAAATAGGGCCGACAACATCGTAGTTAACTTCTTCAGCGTTCGATGCTTCTTCGACTCGTTTAATATCATGCCAGCCGCTATAAAGTGCGGGACGGATGAGATCGTTCATCGCTGCATCAACAATGGCGAAGTTATGAACTGGTGTTGCTTTTAAATATTGAACTTCGGTAATTAACACTCCGGCATTACCAACAATACTTCTTCCCGGTTCCATAATAATTTCCAGATCATGATCTTGTATGGTCTCGGTAATTATTTTTACGTATTCCGCGGGTGTTGGAGGTGTTTCATCATTATAGGTAATTCCTAAGCCGCCACCAATATCGAGATGCTTCAGTTCAATACCTGATTCTTTGAGTTCATCAATCAAAGCTAATACTCTTAGCAAGGCATCTTTGAATGGGCTTAGTTCTATTATTTGTGACCCAATATGACAATCGATACCAACAACATTGATGTTGTCCATTGCCGCGGCTTGTAAATAAACTTCTTTCGCTGACTCGAAAGCAATCCCAAATTTATTATCTTTTAATCCAGTTGAAATATAAGGATGCGTTTTCGCATCGACATCTGGATTCACACGTAATGAAACTGGCGCAGACACATTCATGCTTACAGCTACTGCATTCAATCTAATTAATTCATTAGCTGACTCAACATTGAAACATTTAATTTTTTGTTCGAGTGCAAACTGCATTTCATCGACTTTTTTACCGACACCGGAAAACACCACATTAGATGGATTGCCGCCGGCTTTAATAACACGTTGTAATTCACCTATTGAGACGATATCGAATCCTGAACCTAATCTTGCTAATAAATTTAACACGGCGATATTTGAATTAGCTTTCACTGCATAGCAAACTAAATGCAAGTGATCAACTAAGGCAGAATCAAATGCTGACCAACTAGATTCGATTTCTTTGCGAGAATAAACATAACAAGGAGTACCGTATTGCTTGGCGATTTCGACCAAAGAAACACCCTCGGTATGCAACATACCGTTCTGATAATTAAACTGGGACATAGAAATTAGACAGTATTGGAAAAATCGACTGAAGAAATACTCACATATTCCTTAGGTAAATAAAGATCACCTTTTTGGCCACATGCAGAGACACCGGATAAAACCATGAGTATTATTCCCGCTTTAAATAAATTGTTAAATCTGCTCATTTCGGTGTCCTCTGCTGATACCTGCATTTGTGAGCGAACAGCATAACAAATTATCGGTTGCTTAAAAATAATTAAGGTCGATTTATATAAACAGGAACAAATATGTCATTTAAACAAGATGCCGTCATTATTGAAGCTAATGGCGAACATAAAGCCAGTGTCATCTGGTTACATGGACTCGGCGCGGATGGCCATGATTTTGAATCCATCGTCCCAGAAATGAAATTATCTAATGATCTAGGTATTAAATTTATATTCCCCAACGCGCCTATACGACCAGTCACGATTAACAACGGTATGGCAATGCGCGCCTGGTATGACGTTAAATCAGCTAACCTTCGTGAAATAGAAGACGTCGTAGCAATTACCGAATCTCACGAATTAATCACGCAATATATTGATGCAGAAATTGCAGCGGGCATCAGCGCAAATAAAATAACACTCGCCGGATTTTCACAGGGTGGTGCTATTGCTCTGCATACCGGTTTGCGCTATCCACAAGCTTTAGCAGGATTACTAGCATTATCAACTTACTTACCCTTGCCAAATCAACTCAAAACTGAAGCTTCTAAGCACAAATATATTCCCATCATGATGGCTCACGGCATTGCTGATCCGATTATTTCCGTCGATCAAGGCCGATCATCTTGCCAAATGCTGCAAGAGCATGGTTATACGGTAGAATGGCTTGAATATGCTATGCAGCACTCAGTCTGCCTTGAAGAGATCGAGGCAATTGCAGTATGGATTAAGAAATTATTAGCCTAATAAATTAAGTTTTTTGTCTATTAGGATTACCCGAACGACGCGGTGGTCTTCCACCTGTTTTTTTCCTGTATGGCTGCGATTGCGCATGGTGTTTTCTTTTTACAGGCGGCTTTGGCGTCGCTAATAAATCATCGGTTATTTTAGCCGTTGGGATTGAATAGCCTACATACGCTTCAATATCCATCAATGAATAAATATAGCCTTCACATCCAAAACTAATCGCATCGCCGCTGGCACCAGCACGCGCAGTTCTGCCAATACGGTGCACATAATCTTCACAATTCTGCGGCAAATCATAATTAAACACATGACTGACATCGGGAATATGTAATCCTCGCGCAGCAAGATCAGTCGCCACTAAGGCAGATAATTCACCGTTAGAAAACTCGGCAAATAATCGTTGACGTTTCTTTTGCGGTACATCACCAGATAATATCGCCGAATGTATGCCGTTACCTTCTAAAAATGACCAAACCTTTTCTGCCACCCGCTTGGTATTCACAAATACTATCGTTCGATGTGGGTCCATATGTTGTAATAGACCAATCAATAGCGGAATTTTTTCATCATTGGCAACGTGGTAAAGTACCTGCGTCACATTATCTGCCGTGACTTGTTCCGGATTAATCTTCACCTGTGTTGGGCTATTCATATGTTCGTAGGCCAATTCCATCACTCGGTGCGATAAAGTTGCTGAAAACAGCATATTTAGTCGCTTATCTGGCTTCGGCATACGTCGTAACATAAACCGGATATCGCTAATAAAACCAAGGTCGAACATACGATCAGCTTCATCAAGCACCACAATCTCGACATCTTTAAAACTAAACACTTTCTGCTTCGAATAATCGATCAAACGACCCGGCGTACCAATAAGTATGTCGATACCGTTTTCTAATGATTTGCGTTGTTTTTCATAATCGACTCCGCCATAAACGAGGCCCAACTTTAAACCACAATGTTTATTAAATTTTTCTGCATCACTATGAATCTGAATAGCAAGCTCACGAGTAGGCGCAATAATTAATGCACGTAAATTGCTATTTTTGTTTGCTGCTGGCCTGGAAAGGAGAAGATTAAATGTTGAAAGTAGAAATGCCGCGGTCTTACCAGTACCTGTTTGCGCCTGACCAGCAATGTCATGCCCCTCCAGAATCAATGGCAAACACTCTGCCTGAATCGGTGTGCAATTTTTAAAACCTATTTCGTCCAGGGCAGTAAGTAAGCGCTCATCCAATGCGAACTGCTTGAATTCAGGCGTGTTTGTCGTTTCTGATGTCATTTATTAACCTTCTATTAGCTCGGAAATTTCATAATGTTTAAATATCAAGCTTGCAATTAGTCTGTAATTTAGTTGAAATTGCACCCTCAAATACTATTAAGGATTAGGAAATAAATGAGCGACAATATATTGCATGTTACAGATTCAAGCTTTGAAGATGAAGTTTTAAAATCAGGATTACCCGTAATACTCGATTTTTGGGCAGAATGGTGCGGTCCCTGTAAGATGATTGGACCTATTCTTGAAGATCTGGCAACGCAATATAAGGATCAATTGACGGTTGCTAAAATTAATATTGATGACAATCAATCTACGCCTCAAACTTATGGTGTTAGAGGCATACCCACACTTATTATCTTCAAAGATGGTGACGTGGTTGCAACAAAAGTTGGCGCGGCATCCAAATCTCAGTTAGAAGCCTTTATCGATACCAACATCTAAATCGATTACCATTCATTTATTTATAATTAATAAATAAAGCTGGACGAATGCGAAAACGCGTGCTACTTTTATTAAGAAATAAAGTGTTGTTTCGACCAAAAACTCAATCCCTTTAAAAAATAAAACTAAAACCCGTTTTCTATTTCGCAAACGATCCCGTTTGCAAACAAAAAATCCAATCTAATAATATTCTAAGCCTATGAACCTAACAGAACTCAAACAAAAACCAGCATCAGAACTTGTAACACTTTCTTCCGAACTTGGCCTTAACAATCTGGCCCGCTCCCGAAAACAAGACGTCATATTTGAAATATTAAAAGCCCAGGCTAAAAAAGGCGAAGATATTCATGGCGACGGAGTATTGGAGATTCTGCAAGATGGCTTTGGTTTCTTACGTTCTGCGGGTAGTTCATACCTTGCTGGCCCCGATGATATTTATGTATCACCTAGTCAGATAAGACGCTTTAACCTACGTACTGGCGATAATATTTCAGGCAAAATCAGACCGCCAAAAGATGGCGAACGTTATTTTGCGCTACTCAAAATTAATGAAATCAATTTTGAGCCATTGGAGAAAGCCAAAGGTAAGATTTTATTTGAAAATCTGACACCGTTATTTGCCAATGAGCGTCTAACACTTGAATTAGGAAATGGCAGTACAGAAGATTTAACGCCTAGAACCATTGATCTAGCGTCTCCAATTGGTAAAGGCCAACGTGGCTTGATTGTTTCGCCTCCGAAAGCCGGTAAAACAATGATTCTGCAAAGTATCGCGCAATCAATTGCACACAACCATCCTGAAGTTCACCTCATCGTATTATTAATTGATGAACGTCCAGAAGAAGTAACAGAAATGGAACGCTCGGTACGCGGTGAAGTAATCTCCAGTACTTTTGACGAACCGGCTAGCCGTCACGTACAAGTTGCTGAAATGGTAATCGAACGTGCGAAACGTTTAACCGAACATAAAAAAGACGTGGTTATCCTGCTTGATTCAATTACGCGCTTAGCTCGTGCTTATAACACCGTCGTTCCATCATCAGGCAAAGTACTTACCGGTGGTGTTGATGCAAATGCATTACAACGACCAAAACGTTTCTTTGGTGCGGCTCGAAATATTGAAGAAGGCGGCAGTTTAACGATTATTGCGACAGCATTAGTCGAAACCGGCTCTAGAATGGATGACGTCATCTACGAAGAGTTTAAAGGTACGGGTAACATGGAATTACATCTGGATCGTAACATTGCAGAAAAACGTGTTTATCCTGCTATCAATATCAATCGTTCAGGTACGCGTCGAGAAGAATTATTAACCAGCGAATCGGACCTGCAAAAAATCTGGATACTACGCAAAATACTCCATCCTATGGAAGAGCTTGCTGGCATGGAATTCTTGCTTGAACGATTAAAAGCAACAAAGAATAATGCTGAATTCTTCGATGCAATGAAAAGATAGTCATATCTTTTCATTAATGCAGATTATTTATATAACGCATTTTCTGCTGCTGGCTCATACGATATAGCCTACGAAGTTCATTAAGTAAGTCTTTATTCAAAGTCGACAATTTATAATTTTGTTGCAGGCTCATACAGTACTTACCCGCAAAATAATTAGCTTGCTGATAACGTTCTAACTCATCTGGACTTAGGGCGTTATCAAAAGTATGTCTTTCAAATAACCAAACTCTTAAATCATTTACCGCGTTATTGTCTGATTGTTTATCGATTAAAGACTGTAGCAAGATAAACTTATCTATCTCTGCTTGTAACTCCATTTCCAGTAACGTCACCTGACGGTGATGCCCTGCATTCCAGACGACATATAAAAAATGACTGACGCCTTCCAGCATTAAACAGAATTCAGAATATTTTCCCTGTTTGATTAAATTAACAGGGTGGCTACCTTTGAGGTGCTCCAATACATCCGCAGAAATATATAATGACAAATCGAGTTCATCTTCGTATTCGACAATCAATAAACGTTCATCATTATTACGCGTATTATTCGACGCAGATAAACTATCCGCAAGTTTGTTATCTGAAATTAAAAAGTCAAGTACCGAGTGATCTACATCAATTTCATAGATCGTTTGCAGTTGCTCCTGAAAATATTCCAGAGACATTTCAGTGTTCGTTATGACTAGACGGGAAAGTCAGTACTCCCTGCTCCTGTAAACGTTGCCTTGCATAATCACTACCCGTACTTAACCATGATTCATACAAACTTAACACATCACGATCATCATTTAATTCACTGCTCTCACTGACTTCAGTCAACACATCAACATAGCTAATAAAATGTTCGGCAAGATCAGTAAAAACTTCGTTTAAACTTTTATCAGGTATGGTCCGTGGCGCCCTATCCGCAAGTGAACTGTAAGCATTACCACCCATAGAAATAAAGTAATCAACACCAACTGCGGTACGTTCAAGGCTTCCTGAAAAAAAACCGGAAGTGAAAAGCGCAACATCACCCAGTCTTCTTAAATGCGTGTTTCGTTCTTCTAGGGATTGAGCTTCGACAGCATCCTTATAAATGAATGCCAATGGTTTCGATGAAGTTCCTTCTATATCATTTTCAAAAATATTTTCAGAAAGTGCATAATACGTAAGCAGATTAACGATATAAACAACGGTCTCATCATTCAGACCAACACGTTGGTGGGAAATAGCATCATGAATAGCATCGTTAAAGTATTCATTGATATTAAGATTAGTTATTAAACCGCAATCATCTTCTAAGTAAGACATAGAACCTCCTGTCAATACACACTAAGTATTTAACCGCTCTCTTACTTCTTATATCGGATCCAAATCCAATATGCTTTAGAACATATCAGATGTTTTTATATAAAGGGAAGCTAGCACTCTCAGAAGAATGCTGATAATAAAGCCAGATTACCTAAAATACCTACTGTTGGTGCTTCAAGCACCTGCTGTTGGTATCTGAATTGCTAAATTTCTTGTAAGAAATGTCAACTTAATGATATCCCATATGCTACATTAATTACTTAGCACTAGTAGTGCCACTTTAATAATAATAAAGCGTGAATTAATCCGTGTTGCATGAAGATAACAAGTTATTTGAATCCGTCATTCGTATTACCGAGGAACGCGATAGAAGATCTCTGGAAAAATCATTGATCGAAACACTATCTGATTTCATTGAGTTTGAGGCACTTATTCTTCTTCGTATACCACGTACTACAGATAGTGAATATGTAGAAGTGGCAGCATCTATACCAAAAGAAATTATTCAAGAAAAATTTCATCTAATACCACATGAATATGGAGATACTCGTGTTGAAAGGGATGATTGTATCTCTCTGTGTTTAGACAATGGTGAGGTGATTTCTGATACGCAAAATAGTTTGCAACGTATGCTCGTACCTATACTAGTGAATGGCGTAGTGACAAATATTCTGGATATTTATGGTCACCATAGCAATTCAAACTCGAAGATTCTTATTCGAGGTTTTTTACGTATTTATAATAATTTTCTGTCCATTCTGACTGACAATGAACATGATACCCTTACGGGTCTTCTTAATCGTAAAACTTTTGATGCCCAGATATCTAAACTTTTTTCAGAATTTACACCAGAAAAAAATGTCGACCCCTCCATAGAGGATAAACGTTATACTAAAAAAAATAATACATATCACTGGATTAGTATATTAGATATAGATCACTTCAAAATCATTAATGATAAATTTGGTCATATTTATGGTGATGAAGTTCTGCTGTTATTCTCAAATATTATGGAAAAAACATTCAGAGCTAATGATTTTTTATTTCGCTATGGTGGTGAAGAATTTGTTGCCGTGACACCAAATGCTACCGAGGCAGATGCCTTTAAAATTTATGAACGCTTTCGAAAAAATGTCGAGTCATTTGTCTTTCCACAAGTTGGACAGGTGACGGTTAGTATAGGCATAGGTAAAATTCATGCACATGAGCACCCAACAACAGTGCTTGAACATGCAGACAAGGCACTTTACTATGCAAAAGAACATGGTCGCAATCAAGTATGCAATTATCATGAATTGATCAAGGCGGACTTACTGAAAGAAGAACTGAGAGAAAGTGATATTGATCTGTTTTAGTTTAAGAAATTGACGTAGAACTACTACTAAACAGTATTAATTATTATCACATATAAAAAAACCGACCTACTGTAAGCAGGTCGGTTTTTTATAACACTTTAAATAAGCCCTTAACTACTAAAACACATAAGACTTATTTGGACTACGGTGTAGTCGGAATTACATCATTCCGCCCATTCCACCCATGCCGCCCATACCGCCCATATCAGGCATACCACCGCCACCAGCGTGGCCATGATCTTCCTGAGGAACTTCTGCAACCATAACTTCTGTGGTTAACAACAAGCTTGCAACTGAAGCAGCATTTTGAAGTGCTGAACGTGATACTTTCGCTGGGTCAAGAATACCCATTTCGATCATATCGCCGAACTCACCATTCGCAGCGTTGTAACCGAAGTTACCTTTACCGTCTGCAACCTTATTCAGGATGACAGAAGCTTCTTCGCCAGCGTTGGTTACGATTTGACGTAGAGGCTCTTCAAGTGCACGTTTCAGAATGTTAACGCCGATTTGTTGTTCTTCGTTGTCGCCTTTAACTTTGGCAACAGCAGAGATAGCACGAACTAGTACTACACCACCACCAGGAACAACACCTTCTTCAACAGCTGCGCGGGTTGAATGCAATGCATCTTCAACGCGAGCTTTCTTTTCTTTCATTTCAATTTCGGTAGCAGCACCAACTTTGATAACTGCAACACCACCAGCAAGTTTCGCAACACGCTCTTGTAGTTTTTCAGTATCGTAATCAGAAGTAGAATCTTCAATCTGCTGACGAATTTGAGAAACACGACCTTGAATGTCTGCAGCCTTGCCAGAACCATCAATAATGGTGGTGTTTTCTTTGCTGATTTGAATGCGTTTAGCACTACCCAAATCTTCAATCGTTGCTTTTTCTAAGCTAAGACCAATCTCTTCAGAGATAACGGTAGCTGAAGTTAAAACTGCAAGATCTTCTAACATTGCTTTACGACGATCACCAAAGCCAGGAGCTTTAACAGCCGCAACTTTAACGATACCGCGCATGTTGTTAACAACCAACGTAGCAAGTGCTTCGCCTTCGATGTCTTCAGCAACGATCAATAGAGGCTTACCTGCTTTGGCAACACCTTCAAGGATAGGAAGTAGATCACGTACGTTTGAGATCTTCTTGTCGAATAAAAGAACGAATGGGCTTTCTAAATCAACGCTCATCGTTTCTTGATTATTGATGAAGTAAGGAGAAAGGTAACCACGGTCAAACTGCATACCTTCAACTACGTCTAGTTCGTTATCAAGGCCTGAACCTTCTTCAACGGTTATAACGCCTTCTTTACCCACTTTTTCCATTGCTTCTGCAATGATGTTACCAATAGCGGTATCAGAGTTAGCCGAGATAGAACCAACCTGTGCAATAGCTTTGCTATCTTCACAAGGTTTAGCCAATTTCTTTAACTCTTCAACTGCAGCAGCAACACCTTTATCGATACCACGTTTGATATCCATAGGGTTGGTACCAGCGGTCACTGCTTTCAAACCTTCGCGAACGATAGCTTGAGCCAATACGGTAGCGGTAGTAGTACCGTCACCAGCAACATCAGAGGTTTTAGAAGCAACTTCTTTCACCATCTGTGCGCCCATGTTTTCGAACTTATCTTCAAGTTCAATTTCTTTTGCAACTGAAACACCATCTTTGGTTACAGTTGGAGCACCAAAGCTCTTGTCTAAAATGACATTACGACCTTTTGGGCCAAGCGTCTGCTTTACTGCATTCGCAAGAACGTTTACACCACGTGCCATACGGGTACGTGCGTCGTCCGAAAATATAACTTCTTTTGCAGCCATGATTATTTTCTCCTAAATCTGACTAATAACTAGTATTTACTCGATGACGCCCATGATGTCGTCTTCACGTAGAACGAGAAGATCTTCACCGCCGACTTTGACTTCAGTACCGGAGTACTTGCCAAATAACACTTTGTCACCTTTCTTAAGATCTAAAGCACGCAATTCACCGTTATCCAGTAATTTGCCATTGCCTACAGCAATGATTTCGCCTTCGATTGGTTTTTCTGTTGCTGAATCAGGGATTACGATTCCGCCTGGTGACATTTTGTCTTCTTCCACGCGTTTCACAATCACACGATCATGTAATGGTCGGATATTCATTGATACTGACCTCCTTAAATTCCTAACCTATTGATTTATATAGCACCAACAAAATTGTTAGCACTCCCATATAGTGAGTGCTAAATATAGTCTATATTTTCTATCTGTCAACTATTGGCATAACGAAAAGCAATCGCTTAATCGCTAGAAATTTGTACAAATTTAAAACGGTCGAATAATTTCATTGATCAAAAGTGTGATGTACGTCACTATTTGGCGACAGATATTACACAGTCTAAATCGGAACATTTTATTCCTAATCACAAGAAGAGTGATTTTATTTCTTTATATTCAATGTGTTAAAACAATTAGCACATATTTAAATGTGTGGTGTCAATATTGCCATTATCATTGTTCATCACAGAATCCATTGTATATTTGTACTTGGTCGCAGGAAGGGGGAGCGAACATGTCTGAAAACAAGGAAGATATTTTTAATATTACAAACTCTGAGAGTTAACGCGTTATACAGCAATGCATCTATTCCAGTCGTCGTTATGCTGTGTGGTGCATTCGGTCTATTAGTCAGCTTGTGGAATGAAACAAACGTAATTACATTAATTACATGGTTTATTTCATTAGTCGTTATAACAGCCGGCCGTTATTATATCGTATTGCAATATCATCACTCTGAAAAAAGACCTGAAGAATATCTATACTGGCTCAATATTTATTCCATCGGCACTGTATTTTCAGGCGTCATTTGGGGATCTACCGCGTACTTATTACCGACAAACAATAGCCTGGTCGAACTCGGCTTAATCACCATGTTCATGCTCGTTGTTATTTCCGGTTCGATTGGTATTTACTCTGTATTCAAGCGTGTTTACTACGCACTTAGTCTGCCGACTATCTTGCCTTTGATTCTTTTTCTAGCTTTGCAAAATAATGTACAACTAAACAGTCTTAGTCTAATCACAAGCATATTTGCCTTCTTCATATTTACAGTGCATTACCATACTCACAAAATGACGACTCAATTATTACTAACGAAATTTGATAATAAAGTCTTAATCGATAACTACGAAAATGATCAGGATCGAATTAATATTCTCGAAAAACTAAACAGAACTCGAACACAACAGCTAGAAAAGGCGAAACAAGAATTAGATTACATCAAGAATCAAAAAAACTGACGGAATGATAACTGACGGTTAATTTCCAAGTATTTAGTATAAGCTGTCCTAACGATGAAATTAGCATAACAAAAACCTGAATAACTCCAGTATTATCGTCGAGACGCTAGCCCCGCGCAGGTCTTCTGCTATAATGCCCCGCTTTTTAAAGCTCCGGAATTAACGAGAACCGTTACCCCCGCGCTCTTCATTTAAATTAACGACTGTAGCTCATGACTGATTACAACCTGACGCACCTGAAACAGCTCGAAGCTGAAAGTATCCATATCATCCGTGAAGTGGTCGCTGAATTCGAAAAACCGGTGATGATGTATTCCATCGGCAAGGATTCTGCTGTGATGCTGCAACTGGCTTTGAAAGCCTTTGCTCCGGGAATACCGCCGTTTCCACTATTACACGTGGACACCACCTGGAAATTTAAAGAAATGATTACGTTCCGTGATCAGATGGCGAAGAAACTGGGTATGGATTTATTGGTATATATCAATCAAGACGGTGTTGATGCGGGTGTCGGTCCTTTTACCCATGGTAGTAAGAAACATACCGATGTCATGAAAACTGAAGGTCTGAAACAAGCTTTAAACAAATATAAATTTGATGCTGCCTTTGGTGGTGCGCGTCGTGATGAAGAAAAATCACGCGCTAAGGAACGTATTTATTCTTTCCGCGATAAAAATCATCGCTGGGATCCAAAGAACCAACGTCCTGAACTATGGAATATTTATAACGGTAAAGTTGATAAGGGCGAAAGCATTCGTGTCTTCCCTATTTCCAACTGGACTGAACTCGATATCTGGCAATATATCCATCTAGAACAAATACCCATTGTGCCCTTGTACTTTGCTAAAGAGCGTCCAATTATCCATCGCGATGGTGTCGACATTATGGTTGATGATGATCGTATGAAATTAGAATCTGGGGAAACAATTGAAAACAAAATGGTACGTTTTCGTACTCTAGGTTGTTATCCATTAACGGGTGCTGTTGAATCGACGGCCACAACCTTACCGGAAATTATTCAGGAAATGTTACTGACGAAAACATCCGAACGTCAAGGTCGTGTGATAGACAGCGACCAAGCTGGTTCGATGGAAGAAAAGAAACGCGAGGGATATTTCTAAGATGTCACATCAATCAGATCTAATAAGCACCGACATCGATGCATATCTTGAAATGCATGAAAAGAAGCAACTACTGCGTTTATTGACTTGCGGCAGTGTTGATGACGGCAAAAGCACGTTAATTGGACGTTTATTATACGATTCAAAAATGATCTATGAAGATCAGCTAGCAATGATTACTGAAGACAGCGTTAAATCTGGAACTACCGGCGATACTGTGGATTTGGCTTTACTGGTAGATGGCTTACAAGCAGAACGCGAGCAAGGTATTACTATTGATGTTGCTTATCGTTATTTCTCGACTGCAAAACGCAAATTCATTATTGCGGACACACCAGGACATGAGCAGTACACACGTAACATGGCAACCGGTGCGTCAAATTGTGACTTGGCTATTATCCTTATTGATGCGCGTTACGGTGTGCAAGTACAAACTCGTCGCCATAGCATTATTGCTTCCTTACTTGGCATTAAACACCTTGTTGTAGCTGTAAATAAGATGGATTTAGTTGGCCACGATGAAGCTATCTACAATAAAATTAAAGAAGACTATCTCGAGTTCACTGCGAAGCTGGCAAAGAACGATATCCGTTTTATTCCACTCTCAGCACTCAACGGTGATAACGTCGTTAACTTAAGTGAAAATATGCCTTGGTATGATGGCCAGACTCTGATGGAAATATTGGAATCGGTAGAAATTAACTCTGACCAAAATTTCGATAACTTTCGTTTTCCTGTGCAATACGTCAATAGACCTAACCTCGACTTTCGTGGCTACTGTGGAACGATTGCATCAGGGGTAGTAAAAAAAGGTGACAAGATCACAGTGCTTCCATCAGGTAAAACCAGCACGATAGCATCCATTGTGACCTATGAAGGTGAAATAGAAGAAGCTTTCCCTCCAATGGCAATCACGCTGACGTTACAAGATGAAATTGATGTTAGCCGCGGGGATATGATCACTCATAATAATGATCTTCCTCTAGTCAGCAATAAATTCAACGCCAAAATTGTCTGGATGACTGAGCACGCCATGACCATAGGCAAGCAGTATTACATCAAGCTTGGTACAAAATCAGTTAACGGTTCTATATCAAAAATAAACCACCTGATTGACGTCAATACACTTGAAGAATCTGACGCAGAAGAACTTAATTTAAATGAAATTGGTCACTGTGATGTCACACTTACAGCCTCGGTTCCTTTTGACTCATATAATCTATGTAAAGGTTCTGGTTCATTCATCATCATTGATCGTTTAAGCAATGTGACCGTCGCCGCCGGTATGATTATTGGCGAAGTGGGAAGTGATGAACTACAAGAAGTTAGTCAAGATGAACGTGTTGCTCGTTATGGCCAACAACCGTTTACTGCATGGTTAACCGGTAAAAATAATTTACAAACAGCTCACGAACTTGAACGTTTACTCTTTGATATGGGACATGCCTGTACTATTCTCGACCAAAAAGAAATTACAGGAAATATCAGGGAAATAAGCACGATTCTAAATAATGCTGGTTTTATCTGCTTATGCAGTGTCGACAAGGTTGAACATGACTACATTGAAAATAGTGCTGCTTTTAATTGTGATGAAGACAGCACTCATGACATTCTCAACACTATTAGTAGCACAGCCCAACTACGATAATATCAACGATAAATGTGATCTAGCACCATGCTTTTAGATGTTTACTGGAAGAATTCAGTTTCTACCAGTAATATAGGACGCATAAATAAAGGAGAAGACAGTCATGTCGGACATAAAAGTAGTTGACGCAGCAGACCCAGCAAAAAAGACATCTAGAAGAACAGGCCCCATTGAAGATGGTGCCACTGTCATAACGACTGAAAAAGAAATTGCCTGCTTTTGGAATGACGAAGAATTTGCTTCGGGTGATCGTGTTTCTTCAGATGGTAAAACTTACGAATGCAGTACTGGTCAATGGGTTGAAGTTTAGAACGGTTGAAGTATCAAGCTTGTCGTAAACTTTTCTGTCTCTTTTAAGTTATTGAATTAAATCATACCGCATCTCTTAAACTAGAGTTGCGGTGAAGTCATAACCGTTTTCTTTTTTTATTACATCACCAGTATGTAATGAAAACTTTCCCTGTCGTCTATCTTCAAAGTAACACTGCAATGTTGCGCGTATTGTTGTGAAAGCCAGTTCATCCCAGGGAATGTCTTCTTCTTTAAATAACTTTACTTCAAGACTTTCAACACCGGCCGAAAAGTCCAGATCGACTAGCCGCGCACGAAACATCATATAAACCTGTCCTACTTGCGGCAGACTGAAGACAGCAAAAAGATCATCTACGTCTACACGAGCATTAGCTTCTTCCAATGTTTCACGTATTCCCGCCTCTACCGTTGTTTCTTCTAACTCCATAAAGCCAGCAGGTAAAGTCCAATAACCCAATCTCGGATCGATAGCGCGTTTACATAATAAAATTTGATCTTCCCAGACAGGAATACAACCTGCGACGATTTTTGGGTTTTGATAATGAATTTCGTCACAACCAGGACAAATATATCGATGACGATTATCATCATCAGGTATAGCGGAAATTAACTCAGCACTGCAATAGCAACAATATTTCATTAGTTATTATTTTCTTTCTTAATTATTGTTTTTAAACCTGTCCAAACATTATCCAACATTATTCCTTGTGCTGCAGATACCGGATGTAATCGATCTTCCTGAATTAACTCTGGATGTACATAAACATTTTGCAAAATAAATTGTGATTTTGTCACATCCATCATAGTTGAAATTCGGTCATAAATTGCTGCAAAACGCTGATTATAGGCAACACCATAATTTGGTGGTAATAACATAGGCACCAGCAATACATCACTCTTGGCCTGCTTTATTAACTGAACTATTTCTACAAGATTGCTTTGTGTTTCCTTAAGATTAAAACCGCGCAGACCATCATTAACACCGAGCTCAATAATAACAAGCTCAGGCTGATGTATTTCTAATAAAGCAGCTATTCGATTTTTCCCACCTAGGCTTGTCTCACCAGTGACACTGGCATTCACTACTTTGTAACTGTAATTTTGTTCGATTAGTCGTTGTTCCAGTAAACTCACCCAACCTTTTTCTACTGGAATACCATAAGCTGCGCTTATACTATCACCTAGAACAAGCAAGGTTTTAGCCTGCGCGTTGGTAACAATAGAACACAACAAAGTAATTAAAAATAATAATCGGTAAATCATATATCTATGTCTCAAAATATTATTGTGCAAGCGGCAGCACTGGGAAAACAAGTCATTAGTCCAGAAGGACAGCTTACCATTCTTAAAGATATTAATTTGTCTATTAAACAGGGAGAAAGTTTAGCCGTTATTGGTGTCTCGGGCTCGGGCAAATCGACCTTGCTCGGTTTACTCGCCGGACTGGATACTGCAACGTCGGGAAAGGTCACACTTGATGGAACAGATTTATCACAACTAGATGAAGATGGCAGAGCTCGAATTCGAGCTCAATCTATTGGGTTTGTATTTCAATCATTCCATTTACTACCTAGTCTCACTGCATTGGAAAATACATCTTTACCACTTGAATTAGCTGATATTGACCACGCAGAACAACTGGCACAACAAAAACTGGAAGAAGTCGGTTTAGCTGAACGCATACATCATTACCCCAACCAACTCTCTGGTGGCGAACAACAACG
>LWDU01032116.1_pt1 | contig 35819 bp, 40 predicted proteins | sample 727161 | NCBI WGS metagenome assembly LWDU01 (sample SAMN04566230, study PRJNA314399) | hydrothermal vent metagenome | isolation source: deep sea hydrothermal plume seawater | place: Mexico: Gulf of California, Guaymas Basin | collected 2004-07-11 | reverse complement strand
CTGAATCACCCCTCATATTGGCTTGAAATTCCTCTTTGTCTAAGATTTCTAGGATACTTTTTAATTTGCACATGGTCTATATCCCAAGTTTGATGACACTTAGGACAATAAACAAGTTTTTCATAGCCTTCACCTTCAACTTCAAGAATTGTAGTTTCAACAATCCAATCAGTTTCTTCATCATAACATCCTTGCCAACAATATTCATATCTTTCGCTTTCATCATTTTCATTTTTTTCTTTTTTATTTTCATTATTTTCTTTCATCTTAATTCTCTCCTTCAACTAATCCTGATACTAACCATGCAGTACAACAAGTGGTACAAAAATCATGACTTTTTTCATTCATGGGTTTTTTCATCCTTACAACCATTCCAGCACTTGACCCTTCCCTCATCCAAAGAGGGGGGCACTATCCTATCGGAAACAGTCACCACCCAGGTATCCTCTCCTACACCGACTTCCTGCCAACATTTCGCACACCCCATTCCAGTCGCAAGATAATTGGTATCAATGCAATTCCAATGCAAACTACAAACTCTACCCGATCCATCACAATAAACTCCCTCGCATTCGAATTCAGCTTCATTTGAGCAACCTTCGTATTCACAAGACCTTGAGTTGGGTTTGGTCGTCATCTCTTGTTCTTTGCAATCATCTTCTTCATCAACAAGCCATTCTACATCATTCATTCCATTCTCTCTTTCATCCTCATCTCTTTCTACATCATTCATTGTCATTCATTCACCTCTTTCTCTTATACTAGCCATCCTCTATCTTTTGCAGTAGGTTTAGAGTATCCATAAGGCCATCCCCAAAAATTATGAAAATGTTTTCCAAATTTAGTATATACATAAATAAAGTATATTCCATATTTTGCATTAATTTTCTTTTCCATTTTCCTAAATTTCCTACAATGGTCCTTAGTATCCATATTATGGTGGTGAGAGAAATAATGATGGATGAATTCATGAATAATAGTGTGTATTTTTTCTGCAACCTGCCATCTATGGTCAATCCTAATAGGAGTATTCCTATCTCTTCCAGAAATCCTACAAGTTTCTCCATCAAATGCAATATATCTTACCGAGTCCTCTTTCTTTTCCAATTCTGACCAAAATGCACAAGCACAGGCTTTCTGTCCAACAAACCATTCTACCCATTGTTTAGACTTAACCATAACTTCAATATAAGGAACATCATATTCTTCACACATAGCGTCTATAAACGCTTGGACATCTGAACAAGAATCAGCCTTTGGCCAAAGGATAAATTTCGGCCTCTTGTAAAAATCACATATCGTTCCAATCACACTTGCCACTACTCCCGTTTTTGCCGCCATTGTAGGGACAAGGAAGTGGTAGTATTTATACTTTTCGGTTAAAAAAAATAACATTTTTGCCGCATAAGGCGCAAATATGGCGCTGTTTTTGGAAAAAAACAATAATTTCGATAAAATACTCTCTATTTCAAAGTGAATCAAAGGGCCCCTTTATTTCAAGAGTTTAGATGCACCATTTAATCCATCATTAACAATCAATGGTGGACATAGGCAACAAATAATTAGTCATTTTAAGGCCTTTGTTGCCGTAACGTCCAATTTTCATAATCTCCTTATTGTGAAAGTGAGGATTGGTGGCGCAATGGCCATTTCATTTTCACTTCGTAAAACCGTCTTATTCGGACGATGTGCTCATATAGGGGAAGTCGGTCGGCGGAATGTTCACCATGAAGCGAGGTTCACGTGCTTGGAAAAAGACTGGTAACCAGCGTTGGAAGTGGCGTAAGAAGAAACTACGCCGACGAAAGCGTGCTCGCCGTCAAGCAAAGCAATAATCACGCAGTGGAGAATAAATCTGGGAGTATAGTATAACCTGGTAGTATCGCGGGCTCCAGTTGCACGGGAATGACGAAAGGAAAACGCTGAAGTTGATGATCAACTGGAGCGCTGACCCGAAGCATCTCGAGCCGAAGCCCTTTGGTGTCTCGGCAATCAGAAGATATCCGCTGGTCGGGGTTCAAATCCCTGTGCTCCCACCTTTCTTTGCTTAAATCATATGGAATCGTATTGACTCAATAATCTCAAGTTATTGTTTGATTTCAGCGAAAGATGTGAGCACATGCCCACTCGCATAATACTGACTCTTGAGCGAGTGCTTTTCAATTCATTTTGATTAATCGAAAAGTTCGCACTTCCCTCTAATTCTTATTGATGTTTTTCGGTCAAGTGCTCAGACCCTGTGCTCCCACCTTTTTGCTTGAATCATTTTGATTTTGGTTTTTAAGAATCGTAGAAAGTCGTGCTTACAAATACACTCGTAAATTTTGCTACAATTGGCAGGCTTGATTCTAATCAAGTCTTATGTTCACTACATTTGTGAGGTTGAGTATTCAGTGCCTCACATTGCCTATGAAGGGAAAACAAGGGTGTGATGATTGCAGGACTAAGCCTTACATCATGACTACTTGTTGCCCAACTGGGTTGTTCTTTGCAATTGAGCCTGGGATAAGGAGTGCGTCAATTAGCCACCAGATGCCAAGTCCTTGAAATGTAATTAATGCAAGAATGAAGATTCCAACTCCGCGTCCAATATACAAATGATGAATCCCTAAGAAACCAAGGAAGAACCAAAGTAGGTATGCAACGAGTGTATTGGGTTGGCTTCCACCAGCAACTACTACTTGTGTTCCGACCATTGGTGCAGCAACCATAGGTTGAGCCATAGGTTGAGCCATAGGTTGAGCCATAGGTTGGGCCATAGGTTGGGCCATAGGTTGGGCCATTACAGGCGCTGCGGCAACAGGCGCTGCCATAACAGGCGCTACGGTTGACGGTGCAAATCCGGGGTAATGCTGCGCAGTGTATTCTTGCGCTTGTTCCGCAGTATATCCTTGTGTCATTAATCCGTTATAGTAAGTCTGTGCTTCGCTCATAGAGTTGCCTCGCCCTCCCCAACTATTGCTATTACATTAAGGCATCTAAATGCTTTATAGGGGGATATAATGTTAATTTTGGACCTGCATTTTGCCATTTGCGTCCAGCGAATACTTGCGGCATGAGTGTGCGTCATGTTGATGATGAGGCGGCTCTCAGCGTGGTTTGAGGGCAGACTATGCGTAAGGCAGCCGTGATTGTTATTTTGATATTACTTGTTCCGTTAACCGGTACATTAGTTCCTTCTTCACCTACAAATTATTCTTCTGTGGGTGGATTATATGATGCTCAATTATTGCGGTCTGGTAACTCGCTTGAAATCCCGCAACAGATTCCCGTGCTGATTGCAAATGCTGGTCCATGGTGGACTTATACCGCTCTTGATTCTAATCGAAATTCAATTCACGACAGTCTGGAGACTTATTCGGGATTGGTCGGAGTTGGACTTTCATATGATCACTTGCCAACTCATGCTGACCTCGATATATTAGTTGGGTTGGGATTAAGCCCTGTTGATGTAATAGAATCTATAGATGCGGTGCTATTGGGGCGAATCAGTGTTGAACTCGTACCGATTCTTGCTCAACTTGACGGAGTAGTAATGGTCGAGAGATATGGCGAAGTAGTATTCTATGGCGATGTGCAAACTCAAGCGGTTAAGGCGAGAAATTCTTCGGTTTATCCAGATGGTGCTTGGCAGTTTGGAGTAACAGGCAAAGGCATCAATATCGCCATGACCGATACCGGCGTTGACAATGAACACCCCGGTCTTGTTGACAAATTCGTTGCCGGATATGATGCGGTTTGTTATCTTCATACGGATATTCCTGAATGTATTCTTGCAGGTTTTGGTGCCCGCGAAGATGATGGCTCTTTTGACCCAGATGATGGAAACCAGCATGGTACTGCTTGTATAGGCATGGCAAGTGCAACGGGTCTTGAAGCCGATGGCAGCCAATCCGAGTTTTATGGCAGTGCACCAGATGCAAGTCTAATTGATGTGCGCATCGGAACCGATGCCGGCGCTGGGCCATTCGAAAATTACTTCCTAAGTCAAGAATTCTATGAGTCGGCCATGAATGGGTTGCAATGGATTATTGACCACAAGGATACCGAATGGGCAGGTGTTAATGAGTCATTATTTGGCATTGATATTATTTCTCTGTCTTGGGGAATAACCAGCCATGAGGCTGGTGGTTCTGATGGTGAAGACATGCACAGTAGAATCCTCAACGAGGCAACTGAAGCAGGTGTTGCCGTTTCGGTTGCTGCCGGAAATGACGGCCCAGATAATGATGGCCTTTCCGGCATGGGTTCATCATCTATTTCAATGACAATCGCTGCAACAGATGATCAAAACACCATTGACCGAAGTGATGATACAATCGCCGGATACTCTTCTCGTGGACCACGCCGAGATAATGGCGATGGTAACCCATACAATGAACTTAAACCTGAACTTTCAGCCCCAGGTTCAAACATTATTCAAGCAGAGGGTTGTGTTACCACAGGAAGTTGTAACAATAATATCGGCCAAGATGCCTCTGGAAATACATACACTGGAAGAGGCTCTGGAACATCATACGCTACTCCCGCAGTATCTGGAGTCATTGCCCTCATCATGGAGGCTAACCCCGATTTAGATCCAATGGTCATCAAGGAAGTTCTCAAGCAAACTGCTGAACGTAGAGGAGAAGCAAGTGTGCCGGATGTGGACCCATATTGGAATCGTGACTTCGGTTACGGCATGATTGATGCAAGAGCAGCAGTTGAATTAGCCTTACAAATTAACCAAAGCGGTGTGGCTTCCTCTGACATTGATGTGACATTGCAGAATCATATTATCGACGTAAATACGAGCGGGGGTGTGATAACAATTTCTGGTCATGCATGGTCACAATCGGGTATTGTCAACAGCATTGAATTTAGCATTGAAGGCGGCGACTGGGCAGAAGTGACTTATGAAATACCATTAGAAGAAATGGTTGCAGGTCAGCCGTTCAACTGGTCAATTTCACTTCTGCAATCCAAAGTGAACTCTGGAAACCAATCTATTGAAATCCGTTCAAATGGTGACGATGGACAGAGTTTGCCGGTATTGCTGACTGTAATGGGGACTGGCGGGGGATTAGGTGGGCAAGCAAGTAGCCCATTGGCATTCATGCTCGGACTGATTGCTCTGGTTGGAGTCGCTGGGGCTTATGCTTTCTATCAATCTAGAATTGACCAACCAGATGTGCTCGTTAGGGCCATTAGTCAAGAAGAAAAAACCACCAAAACAACTTCCAATAAAGGCACCTTAAAAATCGCCAAAGGCAAGGCAAGTAAAGCCAAGGCCAGCAAAGCCAAGGCAAGCAAAGCCAAAACAAGCAAAGCCAAGGCCAGCAAAGCCAAAACCGCAAAATCAATGATTGATGAAGTAGTGGAAGCCGAATTAGTTGACTAGCATAGTTGACTAGCATAGTTGACTAGCATTGTTGACTAGCATAGTTGACAAGCCGTCAAGACAATTATTCAAAGGGCTACGAACATTGTTGAGGCAGGTAATATGAGTCACAGGACAGAGCGCTCTTTCGTTACGAAGGACGAAGGGTGTTCGCCGCTGGGTTGAAATGAACCTTCATGTTGGGTGGTTGTATGGGTGATTATTCAAAACGAGCCCTTGCAATTCAACCTACGGGTGTGCGCAAGATGTTTGACATGGCTGGTGATGACACAATTTCCTTTGGTTTGGGTGAACCTGATTTCCAACCCCCTGCGGTCGCGATTGAGGCGATGGCCGATGCAATGCGCCGCGGTCATAACAAATACACTACAACTGCCGGCCTACCTGAACTTCGTCAGCGGATTGCTGAATCTTGGGCTCCATATCAGGAGGGTCTAACTTCCGACAATGTTTGTATGACGATGAGTGGTACAAATGCCCTGCTGAACTGTTTTATGACCCTTGTAGATGCAGGAAAAAATGTCCTCCTCCCTGAACCATACTTCCCTTTATATGGGCCGGATGTTACACTCTGTGATGGTGAGCCGCGCTTTTATCCGTGTTTATTTGAGAATGAATTTATTCCTCAAATAGATGTTTTGGAATCTCTTGTTGATGAGAATACAGTTGCAATTCTTTACAATTTCCCTTCCAATCCGACCGGAGCAATGCTCAATGATAAGCAACGCGATGAACTTTTGGCTTTTGCAGTCAAACACGATTTATGGCTAATTTCGGATGAAGTATATGACCGAATTGTGTTTGAAGAAAAACATGTTTCCTTCCTTGGAAGTGGCTATGACAAACTACTATTAATCAATAGTTTTAGCAAAACTTTCGCCATGACTGGTTGGCGAATTGGCTATATATTGTCTCCTGATTTAGAAGCGATGAAACAAATAATTAAGATTCAATATTACATTACCGCTTGTTCAAACGACGCTATGCAGTACGCGATTTTGGCGGCATTTGATAAAGCAAATGACTATCCTGCAAAGATGGCGATTGAATTCAAGGCTCGACGCAACCTCATTTGTTCCCGCCTAAATGACATGCCGGGGGTTTCCTGTCATGTGCCAAAGGGAGCGTTCTACGTGTTCCCCAAGGTCGAGGTGAAAGGGATGAACTCCGAGGAGGTCGCAATAGCTCTTCTTGAGGGCGGTGTACTTTGCTCTCCTGGCTCTGCATTCGGTCAATCGGGTGAGGGTCACCTGCGCTTTGCCTATACGATTTCACGGGAGGATATTTCCCGCGGGATGGATAAAGTGGAAACCGTACTAAGGCGATTACAAGCGGAGTGATCCGATGGGTTTTTTCGCAAGTTTAGGATTGATTTTTGTTGGGCTTTTCATTGGTCAAATAATCCCTCGTGTTCCACAGATAATTTTGACGCGAATGAAATCTGTAAATCAGCAATTCCCTGAACACCCACGGGCAATTCCTGTAGATGCTCATCTTATTGCCCGCGTATTACATCTGCAATTGGCACGCAGATTAGGCGTGCTTTTCACCTCATTTCCTATTGGTTTTGGAATAATGATGCTGACTTATGGTCAGCCAGCACTTGGCATGGGGTTATTTTTGGCCGGTGGTTGGACTTTGCTCTCTTGGGTTTTGCCTATGCGAATCTTTACTACTTCTTCTTCACCTTGGACCCGTAAAGTTGCTGAGGAGTTACAAATTGAGATTAACCGTTCTGAGTCCGAGGATTCCTGTTGTTCCTCTCCTTCTCTGTATTGGGAGTTGACTGCTGTGCGTTGTATTTCATGTAGGGAAATAATAATTCAAAAATCACGGCCAGACCTTGGTCGCCCTCGCAGTGATGGCAAAATAATGGGTTTTTTGCGACTTTGGATTACGGATGGAGAGCCAATTGTATAATTCAGTGCGGAGTTTTCGGGCCGTCGTGAAGAATGCAGCAAAATTGATGCTGGCCAACATGCAAGTAGATTCTAATCGCCTTTTTATTGTTAGAAAATAGGCCAAGACTCAAGAGCAAAGCAAACTGCAAGGAGCATGTGTCGGTGGAGCGGAGTTCATTAATTGCCCGCTTGTGGCTGACAATTATTGTAATCGGACAAATAATTATCACTCCTATTGTCGCCTTTTCGATTACATATTTACTTGAATTTGACAAAACGGCTGATGGTTTTTCACTTAATTTCCAGCAATCAATGATTCCTTGGATTATCTCTGCATCCCTCGCTTATGGAATGCTCGCCCTCTTTTTGGCTCTTCTAATGGGCGGCTTTGTGCCTCGTTTCGTCACCTTGCAAGGTGGATGGTTGAGAGCATTAGGTTTGATTAGAGGAAGGAGGCAGTCGGATGCTGTATTACGTGCGAAACTGAAAGCATATCATTCGCCTCAAGGTAAGATGGTTAGAGTAGTCAGTGATCGGAAGGAAGCAGGGCATCATATTTTGTCAATTCACGGAGGTCTTGTGCTGTTAGCAATACCATTTCAGTTAATCATGGTAGTAGTGCCACTTGCGACAATACTTTTTATTCCAAAGGATTGGATGGCGCCCAATACTATGCTGGAGTTTTCCCTTGTTTCTTATGTCGTAATTCTCATTTCTGTAATGCAAATTTTCCCCAAATTCGCAAAAAAATTCGTAACTGCAGCAGCATTTACCCGCAGATGGCTAAAATCAATGACTCGTTTGTCTTGGTTGGCTCCAATATTAGTTCTTTGGTTATTGGGTAGAATGGCAAGTGTCATCGTAGTGACATGGATAGGACCAGATATTGGTGCATCAATAGCAGTAGAAAAAGCACTGTTTGAAGATTGGTTGGGAATTGGCACGGTGCCAGAAAATTCGTTTTTAGATTTGCTTACAGCGCTGGCGGTTATGCCTCTTTCCGCTTTTACTACCTTGGCTACATTAGGAGGAGCAAATGGCCCTCTTCCGGTATGGATGAACCTTGAGAAGGGGGATGGTTGGGAGAGTCCAGAGGATGATGATGAAGACGAGGATGGTGGCTATGGAAGTGCAACCGGTGATGGGATTGCAAGTGGAGGGATACTTGGCGGCAGTGAGGCTGTTTCCTCACAGGACGAAGATAATCCTATTTTCGGAGATGATACTTATTATTCTTCGGCGGAAGATGGTGGCGTCCAACCCGTCGAAACCGATGGGGCTGAAGCGGAAGGTATTGTCAGTAAAGGAGCCAATATGGCTGCCGGTATGGCCGCAGGTGCTGGTCTTGTTGCCGGAACTGCATGGGCTGCGAGTAAAGCGGTTGGGGGGGCTTCGGCAGAGATGGTTTCCAATTTGAGTTTTGAGCCAGAGGGCACAGGCCTTGGCGATGGCATTGCCGAAAGTTCAGGTGGAAGCGATTTGAGTGATGGCGGGATTGGTTCTGAGGTAATGATGTCTTTGTTTGAGAGGTTTGACTAACCCCACGGTTGAGAGTTTTCTTTGCAATAATTGCGTATTGGATGAGACGTTGGTTAGTTGGTTGTTGGCGTTAGTTTAATTTTACGATGAGTGCTGAGAAATTGCTTGGGCTTGATTGCAGCGGGCTTTTTGGGTTACGCAATAGTGGTGAATACTTATCACCCATTGAATGCTGGGCAATGATATGCGCTCGCGAACTGCAGTATCCTTCCTCCTCTTGGCAATCCTTATCGGCCAAGCCGCTGGCGTGCTTTTTACTGCACCACTCGCCGATGCGGCTTCTGCTCGAGGCGGTACTAATGACAATTTTTACATCGTTTCTGTTGAACTAGGTAATGCTTCTGTTCATACCGATACTTGGTACAATCCAGATGGAACTCCTGTGCCTTTTATTTTCGCTGGAACGACATTGCCTCTAACTATTACAGTACAACGCGCAGGTACCTCCGCAACTCCGCAATCTGCATTGGTGATGGTTGAAGCGGTTCATCCAATTGGCTATGTTGATTGGTCGGTCAATTGGACTGCAACTGATTTGTATGGTGGACAACAGGATTCAAATCAATATCTGTGGACTCCTTCGGCAGCACATTCGGAATTGATCAATGATTCACTAGAAGGCGGCTGGATTATCCGCGCATCAATCAACTATTTTGCTGATACTAAAAACGATGATGACGTCATTGAATCTCGAATCCCAGTTGCTTTTGATTCAGACGTGATGGATGGAACTGAACTGTCTGCTGACCGTCTTACCTTCCTCCCTCTCGGATACCAAGGCGGGGGAGATGCAGAAGCAGTAGGTGCATGGCAAGAGGACAATGGTGGTGTTGTTGGTTCAAAGCATTGGCGTCACTCCGACCCGGGAAGTCAATATGCCAGTGGACGAAATGCAGATCGCTTAGTTCGTGGATATTGGCCTGCTACTGCACCTCAAAGTGGTGGCTGTAACCAAGATGTTCAAGAGCCAGGCGCTCCTCTCGTTTACAGTTATTATTATTGTAAAAGACAATTGTATACTGTTGAATATGTTTCACTCGACTTCCACCTTTCAACATGGGGTACCATGTCCATTGGTGATGAAGTGGCTATCGAATTATGGCGTACCGGCGGTTCTAGTCTTGTCAAAAATCTAACCGATTATTCACCCAATCAAGGCAATGACCAATGGTCCAACATTACTTGGAGGCCATCTTCTGTTGAATTGGGAGGGCAGACATGGTCATACGGTCTCTTGTTCTCAAGTGATTCTGCGTTTGCTGATGAAGGATTACACATAGATGATTGGATTATTTTCGCCGTTGAAAAAGTTGACGAATACACATTGACTACAAATTGTAATAATCCCGAAGCAGGTTATACTGCAGTTCCAGCCGAAACTATCAGTTTACATTGTATGGTTACCAATAATGGATACAAATCACAAACTTTTGAAGTTAATACCAATGTTTCAAATGAATCTTGGATGGATCCTATGAATCCAATGCTTCGAATTGATTCTGCGAACCAAAATCAGCATGGAAATGCAGTTCTTCTTCCAGCAATCCCCGCCGGTGAGACCACTGAAATGTGGATTAATCTCAGCATCCCGCCTGGTGCAGACGTTCAATCAGTAACATGGAATGTTTGGTTTGAGGAAGGCACTCCTCAAAATGCCGATGTCAAAGGTAGTATATCTTCCTCTGTTGTAGTGTCAGAGCAATATGGAGTCATGCTATCTTCCTTTTCACCATTATTGGCACTTGATTTATTGCCAAGTGAATCTGGTGAAATTATTATGCGCTTACAAAATTCAGGGAACTTAGATGCCGAGTATAATTTACTTCCGAGTTTCCCTTCTGCAGGGTGGGCTACCGCTTTCAAAAATGAAACTGGTGCATCCTTTTTGCCAATTGTTCTTTCAAAGGGCGAGTCTTTTGATTTCGTTGTTAATATTACAGCTGCCGCTGATGCCGCACCTGGTCTTACCTCTGTCTCAATTCGTGCATCCTGCACCTCATGTGTAGGGACAGTACACGGAAATGATGTTTTGATACGTAATATCAATGTGCCGGAATTGCGCCTCGTTAATGTTGTTGCCGATACTTTGTCAGTTACTGCAAGTGCAAATGGTGTTGCACAAAGCATCAATATTGACATCTTCAATTTGGGCAATGATGATGAGCAATTTTCTGTTGAATTAGTCCAGTCAGATTGGATTTTAAGGGGTGTATTGTCAACTTCCGAAACAACTGTTTTAGATGCTTGGGAAGGTTCAACTTCTATAACTCTTAATTTACCTATGCCTCTAATGTTGCCTCCTAGATTATACAGTGCAAGAGTTAATGTTGCCTCCATTGATGATCCAAGTGTTTATGATTCGGCAATAATTTCTGTTGAGGTTTTGCCTACATCAGCCCCTTGGGTAAGTGATGAAGACCCCGAGGAGTCCTACATTCCCGGTGACCGCGAGAAATCAATTCAGTTTGAAATACGAAATGACGGTAATGAGGATGATAGTTTTGAGCTTTCATTGGTGACCCCCGATGGAATGAGTGCGTTCATTGACAGTTTGAATGATAATACGACTATTGCTATTGCCCCTGGAGCTTCAACAAACGTGACTGTTAAGTTTGCTTTTGATAGTGACATTTCTGGTCAAATCTCTATGGATGTAGTTTCGACAAGTGTAAATGACCCGACTCAAAGCGGCTCTGGAACTGCAATTTTTAGTGTTGGTAGCCAAAACTGGCTTCGTTTGATTGAGCCATCTCCGGTTACAATCTCTGAGCCAACTGAAGAATTGGAGTTACTTTTCGTGTTGAGAAATCAATACACTGGAGTTCAAAGCGTGGATATTTCTTACACCGCCGGCGAATCTTCTAATTACATGACAGTTCGAATAAATCAGCAAGACCGAACTGTTGTTCTTGAAACAAGTGCACCTGGTGATGAAAGAATAATCCATGTTACCGTTGAAGTAAGTGAAGGAACTCTCATTAACTTGGATTCGGAAGAAGTGACCGTTTCGTTCATTCTTTGGGCTAAATCAAATACAGTTGAAGATGCTCAATCTTCAACAATGGAAATTACCTTGCAACGGATGTCTCCAACTGGTGGTTCAGAAGTTGATGATGAAGGAGGTTCATCAAGTGTTGTGATTAATATTCTTACAATCGGCTTCGGTTCATTGGTTATCATTGCCTTATTGGTCACCTTAATCAGAGTCTTAAAACCAGAATTTGAGGAGGAAGATATGGATGGATATGAAAGTGCAAGCGCTTCCATGTATGGGGAGGTTCAAGCCGCACCCGACATGACTTCAGACTTCTCAAGTATCGGAGGCAGCCCAATGCCTCTTGGTCCAGATACCTCAATGCTTGGAGCATCTCTCGTGAAGGATGTTCCGTCTTTCCCTTCGACTGAAACACAGGTCGCCACTGATATCACTCCGAATATTGATGGTAGTGTTATTTCAGAACCTCCTGTTGTGGCTCCCGAACCTACGCCCTCCGCTCCAGCCGGTCCACCGCCTGTGCCCGCTGAAGGATTACCACCTGGCTGGTCAATGGATCAGTGGGAACATTATGGCGAGCAATGGTTGAGTCAGCAAGAATTGTAATTGACTGACTGGCGGCATGCTAAAGTTTGCCTCCGTAAAGATGTTTTTTCATCTCAATCCATTACCTGCATCTCATGGCGTCTTCTTATCTTCTGCCTTTTTTCAGTTCATTTTCGCAATTATTCGTAGTGACATCCTCCCTTCACACCTCTAATATTATTCGTCTCACCTCCAATATTGATGAATTATTAGTTATTTATTCAAGCGTAGGGTTCAAGCCTTGTTCACCCTGCGCCCCAGTGCAGGTGATTACTGATGTATGGTGGACAAGGCGGGCAAGCGCCCATTTTTATTCTAAAAGAAGGCACTGATCGCACACGTGGGCGAAGTGCTCAAAGCAACAATATTGCTGCTGCTAAAGCAGTTGCTGATAGCGTCCGTTCTACTCTTGGGCCCAAAGGCATGGATAAAATGCTGGTTGATGGAATGGGAGATGTAGTAATTACCAATGATGGTGCAACTATTCTCAAAGAGATGGATATCGAACACCCTGCTGCAAAGATGATTATTGAAGTGGCAAAGACTCAAGAGCAACACTGCTATGATGGAACTACAACCGCTGTAGTATTGGCTGGTGAACTCCTCAAGCGAAGTGAAGATTTAATTGAACAAAATGTTCACCCCACAGTTATTTGTGAAGGTTTCCGTTTGGCTGCAGAAAAAGCAATTGCTTTATTGGAGAAACATGGAATACCGACAGAGGGAGATAATGCGGTATTAGCCGAAGTGGCAAAGACCGCTTTAACCGGTAAAAGTGCAGGTGCAGTCAAATCCTTCCTCGCAGATATTTGTGTTAACGCAGTAAATGCCATTGGTCAGATTGATAATGGTGAACGTCTAATTGATCTTGATGATATTAAGGTTGAGAAAAAGCAAGGCGGTTCTATTCGCGATAGCGCCTTAGTGGATGGAATAATTCTCGACAAAGAGCGAGTGCATTCGGGAATGCCAAGAGGTGTCTCAAATGCTCGCATCGCATTAATAAATTCGGCAATTGAAGTCAAGAAAACCGAAGTTGATGCCAAAATCCAAATTACCGACCCCGGTCAATTGGCAGCATTTTTGGAGGAGGAAGAATCCTATTTGCGTAATTTGGTGACAACTATTACTCAATCCGGTGCAACTGTGGTTATTTGTCAAAAAGGCATTGACGACCTAGCCCAGCATTATATGGCTAAAGCGGGAATTTTCGCTATCCGCCGTGCAAAGAAAAGTGACATGGAAGCGCTTTCAAAGGCAACTGGTGGCAGTGTAATCACAAATATTGAAGACTTGTCTGAAAGCGATTTGGGTATTGCCGAGAGAGTTGAAGAGCGCAAGATTGGCGACTCCGATATGACATTCATTACTGGTTGTCCCGAAGCAAAAAGCGTTAGTGTGATTCTTCGCGGTGGAACTGAACACGTTGTTGATGAAATTCGCCGTGCATTTGATGATGCTGCCGGAGTAGTTAGCGTTGCTTGGGAAGATGGAATGGTTTTGACTGGCGGTGGCAGCGTTCTGGCTGCACTCTCACGTGATCTTCGTACTTACGCCGTAAGTATTGGTGGGCGTGAACAAATGGCAATAGAAGCATTTGCAACTGCACTTGAAGTCGTACCACGCACCCTTGCTGAAAATGCTGGCCTTGACCCAGTTGACACAATCATTGCCTTACGCAAGGCTCATTCTGAAAATCAGATTCATGCTGGAATTAATGTTTACGAAGGTGGTGTAATGGACATGCGTGAAGCCAATGTACTCGAACCTCTTCGGGTTGTTGAGCAAGCTATTCAATCCGCAACTGAAACTGCAGTAATGATTCTTCGAATTGATGATGTTATTTCCTCAAAGGGAATGAGTGGCGCCGAAATGGGAATGGATGACATGGGCGGCATGGGTGGCATGGGCGGCATGCCCGGCATGATGTGATTTGAGGTATTCCTACCTCCGCTTTTTGATGCTTTTTGCATTATCTCAAACTCTATCTCGGTAATGAGTGGCTGGTAACCTTGAAAGACTCTTTGCCTGTCGAGTAACTTGTCGGTCAGTAAAGGCACGGCAGGTGAGGCCAATGTCACAAATAGCAATGGTTTGGGTTGAAGATGGATGTATCACTTGTGATGCGTGTCAAGAAATCGCCCCAGATGTCTTCGAAGTTCAAGATGATTCAAGCTTTATTGTTGCCGCTGCAAGGGTTGATGGCGGCTTTGATAGCAACGAATCCACAAAATCTGCATTGAAGGATGAGATTGGTTCTTCAATGTATGACGATATCCTCGATGCCGTTGATGGTTGTCCGGTTGATGTAATCAAATACGTTAAAGTTGGTGCTGAACTCGCTGGTGGAGATGAAGTTTCCGAAGCTCCAGTAGTCGAAGCCGCACCTGCTGTGGAAGAAGCAGTGGAATTGCCTTCTGAATTGACCGAAGGCGATCGTGGCCTACTGGTTCTATTCGGTTCTCAATCGGGTAATTCAGAGGATTTAGGAGTTAATACTGTGAAACTTGCAGCAAATGCTGGCCTCAATGCAACTTTGAAGGATATGGCAAGTGCAAGCATGGACGATATTTCTGCGGCAAGCCGCGTGCTCATCATCTGTTCAACTTGGGGAGAAGGCGATCAACCAGATAATGCCGAAGACCTTTGGCAAGCAGCAAGTGCAAGTAGTGCAGATTTGTCAGGTGTTAGTTTCTCAGTTTGTGCCCTTGGCGACTTGTCTTACGATTTGTTCTGTGAAGCCGGAAAGCAATGGGATACCCGTCTTAGTGAACTCGGCGCAAGGAGAGTAGTTGACCGCGCTGATTGCGATGTTGATTTTGACCAAGTTTGGAAGACTTGGTCAACTGCCGCTCTTGCAAACTTAGCATGTATTGATGATAGTGGCAATATGCATGAAGATTTCATCGCTACCTTTGCAGAACTTATTTCACCTACTAAGAAAGCAGGTGCAGTTGCTTCTGCTGCTGGAATTGTGCAAGCAGATATTGACCTCACCGTCAAGATTTTCCGCTATGACCCTGCCGAAGCCAGCCGAGGTTGGGATTCATACGATTGCACCGTACCTGGGCATTTATCAATTTCAGAAGTATTAAATTCAATTCGTGAATCCCAAGATGGTAGTATTTCTTTCCGTAGTTCTGGGAAACTTTCCGGTCTTCTAGTAAATGGAAGGGTAGTTCGTGCCGATGAGTGTCGTGTTCTCGATTTGGTTGGCGGTGTGCAAGGCAGTTTCTATCTCAATGTAGAACCACTACCTGGTCATGAAGTTCTGCGTGATTTAATCGTCGCTACTGATACCTATGACAATCGTCGTTCTAGCGCGAAAGTTTGGGCTCGCACTCGCGACCGAATGGGCGAATATGCAGACAATGGTATTGCAATTGGTACAATGGAGCCAACAGCTGCATTGAATATATACCAAATGTCCAATATTTCAAGTCTTGAAACCGCTCAAGCATACTCCGATGCCCTACCTTATTCCCCTAATTACCTCGGCCCTGCAGTCTGCTTGAGTCTATGGCGTCGCGCTTCTGACCCACGTACTTCCGCGGCAGCAGTTGAAGATTCGATGAATCGTCTTGAAGCGAAGGGTGGTTTGTGGAGTGAAACCGATATTTCTGCAATTACTCGTCAAGGTGCCGATGGCGCAACAATGGCCAAAGCCCTGTATCAATGCCGAGCAGACTTGTTGCGCCGCAACAAATTCACCGGTAAGCATGGCAAGCATGTAAAATGGTTCAGCCGAACCATCAAGATGACCGGTGAAGTCAATGAAACATTAGTTCCTGCGCTTGTAACCGGTCCAATCGGAATGATTGCAAACGGCCGTCAAGTCCTACGGATGTTAACTGGATTCACTCGTACAGGTGGCCCACTAATGAGGGATAAGCAAGCCCTTTTCCTTCCTCCTGCTAGTATTGGAAAGATGCCCCCGATGTTTTCTCTACCCGACCAATCACATTATCAGGTCGTTGCAATTTTCAATGAATTTGACAAGAGGTTCTGAGGTGATAAAATGGTAAAATTCGCATATTTCCCCGGTTGTGTTGCTAAGGGTTCCTCTCGTGAAATTGAGGATGCAATGCAAGCAGTGATTAAAGGTTTGAATATTGAACTTGTTGAGATGCCAGGTGCTGCTTGTTGTGGTGCAGGGATAATGAAGCAGGCAAATCACCAACTACAATTGGCTTTGAATGCCCGAACTTTTGCTATTGCTGAGTCGCAAGGCTTGGATGTTTTGACTCCTTGTGCTACCTGTCAAGGTAACATGCATGAAGATCTGAAAATGCTCCTTGATGATGAAGTTCTACGTGGCGAGATAAATGATGTCCTTGAAAGGACTTGCGGCATGCGATTCGAAGGTAATTTGCGCATGCGCCATCTTTTGGATGTCCTTGTAGAGGATATTGGTCTTGATGTAATAGAGGATAAAGTTCTAAATCCAATTGATTTCCCTGTCGCAGGATATTATGGTGCACCAATGCTTCAAGGAGATGCAAATGGAGATGATGATTCATTTAATCCGACTTATTTTGAGAAGTTGATTAGTGCCCTCGGTGGCGAGCCAGTCGAATATGACGGTCGAGTAAAGAGTGTCGGATTCCCTGCATTATTACACCAAGAAAAAACCGCAATGCGTCAAACTGGTGCAGTTTTGTCCGAAGCCAAGCAAGCCGGAGCCAGAATTATGGCAAGTGCTTGCCCGTTATCTCATTTTAACTTAGATACTTACCAAGTTCAAGCAGGCCGTGTGAGTGGAAAGGACACAAGCATGCCTGTTATTCACCTGCCAGAGTTAGTTGCATTTGCTCTTGGATACCATGTTGACCGTTTCGCACAATTACGTACACGAGTATTGGTTATTGGAAACTGAAATGTGACGGCGGTGCGTAAGCACCCAACTGAAACAGAGGAACCTGTATTATTGGTCTTTTTCATCCTTGTTTTTTTATTGCCAAATGACTTGGCTCGGAAATTCCTTTATCGGATATTGCATTTCTATAGAAGGGCTAACTTGTAGCATCATCCTAGTATTTCTAGCATTTGTGCAAGTCTTTGAGGTGAGATTCCATTCCTCGCCAATCTATCTTCACTTGCACTGAATACTTTAGCCGGACTGCCGAATTCAAGCATCAATTTCCTCGCCCTTACTCGCCCTATTGAAGGGAATGCTTGTAGGACTTCTACGCCTCTAGCAAATTTCTCCTTTGCTGCCTTAGTGTCACTTTGTCCTTTAGTCATATTTGATTCAACTCCAAGACTCCCGCTAGCATGGTGCTTGGTCCAAGCAGATTTTGGTCTTCTTTCAATTCTCTCTTCTTCTGAATTAACTAGTCGAGAATTGAGTCTCTTTGCAAGTTTGTCAATCCGTCGTTTTTCTTTTTTTGCCAGCATAGCCACAACTCGCGCGGTTGCTTGAGTGTTTTTGGTAGGAATAATTGTCAGTCCAATGTCTGCAGAAAGATGGGCTAATAGTCCGGCAATTGCATTTGAATGAACCGCTCTGGACATTGAATCTGCACCTTCAACTATCAACAAGGCCTGTGGTGCACAGGCAATCAGTCTTCTTGCCTGTCTGAATATTCTCTTATCCAATAATGAATCTATTAAATCGCGGCTGGTTTTTCTTTCAATAATGATAAGATCTCCAATTGCAATATCGCCGACTGCTAAGGTTTCAATATCTACGTCAATTTTTAGCGCTCGTAGATTTGCTAGGATTGAACTCGCCATCTCTCTATGGTCAAGCCGTACAATCAGACTTTTCCCTCTTCGCCATTTTGGCCTTCCCCCGGGTCCTCAATATGTGATTGCACATTATCCTCAGCCGCTTCTATTGCTGCATTCAAGACAGGGTTGCTCCATTTCGCCGGTTTGGATTGTGGTGTGGGCGATGGAGTGGAGGGAGGTAGGTGTGGGCGATGGAGTGGAGGGAGGTGTTGGCGGCGCATCTAATTGTTCAGAACTCAAGTAATCTGAGATTGAATTTTGATGTTTTGGGCGCACTAATGCCGAATTAGTTGCTGGGCTCTTACCGATGATTTTTGTCCTCGGCACATCTGGTTTTTCGCCACCATCTGTGCGTAAGCCACCAATAGTATGTCCTTTACTACCTAATTCGGGCTGCAATCTTTTTTCTTCTGCTAATAAAAATTCGGCTGCTGGCATTTTTTCTCCAGCAGTATCTACAATGAATGATTCAATAAATCGGTCAGGGTAAGGGTGGATACGTGGCGCCCTCCTTCTTCGCCTAACTTTACTAATGACATAGTGCATTCTTTTTTCCCTCGCAGCCGAGGCATGTCTTACGCCTTCGTCACGGGTATCTTCGCTAACTAAAACAAATACATCTCCTTGGCGATGTCTTGCAGTTCTCCCTCTTCTTTGAATGGTTCGTATTTCACTGGAAACAGGTTCATAGAAAATCACTCGGTCGGCAGCAGGAACATCTAGACCTTCCTCTCCTACAGAAGTCGCAACCAACACATTACTATGCCCCTCTCTGAATCTTTGCAGGCACGATATTTGCTGCTTTTGCGTCATTCCTTTTTGTCCGCCTCTGCTTGATTGTCCAATAAATTGTTCAACATTAACGCCCTTGATCTTCTGTAATTCTGATTCAATTTCAGAAACGCTATCACGCCAAGATGCGAATACAATAATCCGACTATCGTCACCTGTATTGATTACTTTCTTGACAAGGCTGCAAACTTTGGCCAATTTTTCATGTGTGATTTCACATACTCTAAGTTGCCCGATTAATGCCCTTATTTGCGGCTGGGCCAAAAATCTCCCTTGGGTGCTATCTGCCTCCGCATTCTCATCTGATCTTTCGAGATGCCTAAGTGCTGAGCCAACACTTTGTCCTTTGAGGAGATATAACAAATTCATGAGGCGTTGTGCATCGGCATTTTGCCTCGCCGCGGTATATGCGGTTGAACGTCCATTGTCTATTGCGTCACTAATTCGCGCCTGTGCTTGCCGAAGTGCTCCCATCGAAACACCGTGTTGAGTAACTAAGAAACCTTGGCGCCTCAGGCTTTCAACATAGTTATTCAATAATTGTTGCAAAGGTTCTGCCATTTGGGTAATCTTTTCATTGGGGGGAATTCTTATCTCGGTAATATCCATTTTTTGTAAATATGGTTTGACGAGGTAATCATCATTTCGTCTTGTGATTATTCTCTCAATTCCAAGTCGGTCACAAACTTCCTCTACCTGCTTTTCTTTTGACCCTGGGCTTGCAGTACATGCCAAAACAAGTCCGTTTGCAGCCGCTTCACAGTAAAGGTCGCCTACTTGTGCGGCGGCGTGATTTCCAGTTGCGTGGTGGGCTTCATCAACAATTAGCAATGAACATTGACTTAAACTTAGAATTCCCGATGCAACATCATTTCGAATAATTTGTGGAGTAGCAATAATCACCCTTGCAGTACCATATAGCGAAGTTCTCTTTGCCGGACTAATGCTTCCGGTCAAAGTTAAGATATCTTCTTCAGCAATATTGAGCCACTCTATTGCATCATTGAAATGCTGGTTGACTAATGGATTTGAAGGGGCTACCATCAATACCCACCCTTCAGAGATTCGTAACCTTTCGGCAGCGGTCATCCAAGCAATTGGAGTTTTTCCTAGCCCAGTTGGTAAAACAAGAAGTGTGAATGCGCCAAGTGCTGACCTCACTGCATCCAATTGGTAAGCCCTAGCTTCCGCCACCCCTTCCTTGAGAAACGGGTGGTCAACTGTAGGGGCCATCATCTCCTCTCCTGTCCCCACAGTTCAAAAGCCTTGATGAGGGGGGTGACATCACTTTCACAAAAGTAATTTTGATTTTGCAATAAAATTGCACTCCTAAATCGACTAGGCTTTACTTTCATTTATCCGGCCTAGGATGCTATAGTTTTTCCCAAGTCAATAATTCCAAATAATTCCCAGTATTTATTATGGGAAAATACAACAATATTTGTGCACTTTTTGTCGATTAAAGGCAAGGTTAAAATGTCATTAATTAGCGGCTAAACTTAGGCTCTATGTGCCGTTATTGACATTCACCAGAACCATTCATTTCATATAGGAACGGTCGGTCGGCGGGTTGCTTAGAAGGTGAGCGACCAGACGCTTAGGGCAATTCTCACGAATCCCTGAACCTCTTCCCCACTTGTGGGAAAAGGCCGGCGTCACGGCCGTTCCTTCGCTTTCTGAGCCTGTGCGGGCCCTGCATTGTAGGCACCCGCGCTGTAAAAACTGGAGGAAAAAAAACATGGGTAAGAGAAACCATCCACGCAGAGGAAGTATGGCATTTAGCCCGCGCAAGCGCGCTTCACGTCATTTCGGGCGCGTCAAGTCATGGCCAGAGGGTGAAGGTAGCGAAGTTCGTATCCAAGGATTCGCTGGCTGGAAAGCAGGAATGACTCACGTACTCGCAAAAGATACGAATCCGAAGTCAAAGAGCGCAGGTCAAGAAGTTAGAATCCCAGTGACCGTAATTGAAGTTCCTTCAATGTATATTCTTGGTGTCCGTGGATACCGCTCGACCGCATATGGTCTTCAAACTGCAGGCGAAGCATGGATTCAAAGCGAAGAACTCGCAGAGTCTTTCCCTCAACTCAGTCGTCGTATGCCAATGCGTAAGAACCACGATGCAGATGCTCATTTTGAAGCACTTGAAAGCGAAGATCTCGTTTCAGTTCGTCTTATTGCAGCAACAATGCCTAGCAAGGTAAGTGCAACCCCCTCTAAAACCCCAGAAGTAATGGAAATCGGACTCTCTGGTGGGGACACAGTACAACAACTCATCTGGGCACGTGAACAAATCGGTCAAGAATTCAATTTCACAGATGCCTTTAGTGAAGGCACATACACAGATGTTGTCGCCGTAACCAAGGGATATGGATGGCAAGGTGTTATTCGCAGATTCGGTGGTAAACTACTGTCTCACAAGAACTCTAAGAAACGCCGACAACACGGTAACATGGGTGCTTTCGGTGACGGATATGTTCGAAAGAGTATCCGACAGGGTGGCCAAACTGGTTACCATCAGCGTACTGAATTTAACAAACAAGTAATGCGCATTTCAAATCCTGAAGATAATGAAATCACCCCTGATGGTGGTTTCCTTCACTATGGTGAAGTCAATAATAATTATATTTTGATGCGTGGAAGTATACCCGGCCCAGCAAAGAGATTGATTCGTTTCCGCGATGCAGTCCGTGCCCAAGGCAAGGATGAATATCCAATTGACATCACATATGTTAGTACATCATCCAAGCAGGGGGTCTGAAGATGAAGGCAAGTGTAAACAATATTACTCTAGAAATCATTCAAGAAGAAGTTGAAGCAGGGCCTCTCGCCCAAGTCTTTGACATCAGTATTGCTCAGAAGGGAAAGGTAGAGATGCCGGATTCCTTTGATAGCCCAATCCGTGAAGATTTAATTCGTCGTGCAGTTCTTTCTGCTCGTGCAAATCGTCGCCAAGCCTATGGTTCACACGTACATGGCGGAAAGCGTAATCCAATGCCCGGTATGAAACTCTCCGTTGAATGGTGGGGTAAAGGCCGTGGTGTTTCTCGTATCATGCGCCGAACCGGTTCACGTCGTGCGGCTCAAAGCCCACACACTCAAGGTGGACGCCGGGCTCATGGCCCAAAGGTCGAGAAGGACTGGACTCAGAAAATGAACACCAGTGAGAAAAACGCTGCTCGCGATAGTGCATTGGCCGCAACTACCGATGTAGAAATCGTTTCTGCCCGCGGACATAAATTCGTTGATGAAATCAAGGCTCTACCAATTATTCTCGGAGACTATTCAGAAGTTGAAGATGGTAAATCCACAAAGATGGACATCGAGACTTTCTCCGCTAAGCACTCAACCCGCAAATTGGTTACTATCCTCGAGGGATTGGGACTTGGTGATGATTTATCTCGTGCTAAGAATGGCCGTAAAGTTCGCCCAGGTAAGGGTACAATGCGCGGACGACGCTACAAGACTCCAAAATCAATACTTATCGTAGTTTCACAGAAAGAAGGTTTAGCCCGAGCAGCAAATAATCTGCCTGGTGTAGATTGTGTTGCAGCCAAGGATTTGTGTGCTGAAGATTTAGCACCTGGTGGCGACATGGGCCGATTAACCGTCTTTACTAAATCAGCAATTAAGTCTCTACAAGGAAGTGAGTAATAATGAATCCGTATAGCGTAATCCTACGACCTTGGATCACAGAAAAATCCATGGAAGCAAGAAATAATTCCGATAATGACCGCCGAAACCGGTTGGAATTTTTGGTTCATAAAACCGCAACCAAGGCTGATGTAGCCAAGGCTGTTGAAACTCTATTTGACGTCGAGGTAATAAAAGTCAATACTCGTATTTCAAAGCACGGTAAGCATGCAAGTGTCAAACTTTCAGAAGGTTATGATGCAAGTGATGCTGCAATGAAGTTGGGAGCATTCTAATTGAGGTGATATTATGGGTAAGCGAATTCGTGCACAACGTAAAGGTAGCAGTCCTCGATACAAGGTTTCTAGTCACCGATTCCCCGGCGCCAGTAGAATCCCTCGTGTTGACGGTGAAGTTGGCAAGGTTACAGAATTGGTTCACAGTCCAGTTCACACCGCCCCTCTCGCCCGAGTAAAGTTCAATAATGGTGACACAACTCTTATTGTTTGTACCGAAGGTGTTTCTGTTGGAAGCAGTATTGCTATAGGTAGTAATGTTTCAATTCGCCCCGGAAATGTGACAACATTGTCTCAGATTCCAGAAGGGACTCCAATCAACAATGTTGAACTTCGTCCAGGAGACGGAGGAAAAATCGCCCGTACTGCTGGCAACTCATGTTTGTTGGTAGCCCGCTTAGATAATGGTAAGGTGCGCATTGAGATGCCAAGTGGTAAACTCAAAGAAATAGTAGGTTCTTGCCGTGCGACAATCGGTGTTCTTGCTGGCCATGGCCGCAGTGAAATGCCATTGATGAAAGCAGGAACTGCTCATTACAAGGCAAAGGCACGTGGAAAAGCATATCCTCGTGTTAGCGGTGTTGCAATGAACCCTGTAGATCACCCTCACGGTGGAGGAAATCACCAAGCGGTCCACGGACCAAGCTCAGTATCTCGACGCGCTCCACCTGGTTCAAAGGTAGGAAATATTGCTCCACGCCAGACTGGTCGTGGTGGAAAAGCAAAGAAGGAAGAGGTGAGCTGATATGGCACGAAGGAAGAAGAAGAATGTCATGACTCCAAAGGCGGCCCGCCGCCGAACCCGTAAGTTGCTTTCACGCACAAGTAAGCGTAGCAAGAAGGAATTCACATACCGTGGCTTAACTTCTGAAGAAATGCAGGCTATGCCTCTATATGCTTCTGAGGAAAACCCCGGACAAGAATGCATTTTGAATCTATTATCTGCTCGCGCACGCCGTTCCCTCGGCCGTGGACTTTCAGTTGAAAATCAAAAATTCTTGGACCGTACTCGCCGCAGTAGCGGTGCACTTCGCACCCACCGTGGTGACATGATTGTCCTTCCAGAATTCGTTGGCCGTACCATCGGCATTCACAATGGTCAAATGTTCATTAATGTTGCTATAAAGGCTGAAATGATTGGCCATTATCTCGGTGAGTACGCAATGACTCGCCGCAGCGTGACCCATAGTGGTCCAGGTGTTGGTGCAACAAAGTCGTCTAAGCACGTACCACTAAAGTGAGGTGAGATGAATGAGTAGAGACAGAACAAAGAGTCAAAAAGGATACACCCAATTATTGCAAGGTAGTCGTTTGGTTACCGCACGCGCAGTCAATGTTGACATGCACGTAAAGCACTGCATTGAAATCACCCGTCATGTGAAGAACATGACTGCTGGTCATGCGGTTGAATTGCTCGAGCAAGTAGTGAAGATAGATAGCCCTCGTGCTGATATCCGCCGCCAAGCAAAAGCAATTCCTTTCGTCAAGGGATCTGGAAATAAGCGCCGAAAGCGCTCAGGTCCATCAATGGTCGGACACCGCAAAGGCAAGATGGGACCTGGTCGTTACCCAGCAAAGGCTGCTGGAGAAATTATCAAGTTGATCACTAGCGCAATGGAAAATGCTCGTCACGAGCACGAGGGCATTGAAGCCGAAGACATGATCATCACTCATTTCGCAGCACACCGTGGTCCACAGAAGCGAGCATTCATGCCTCGCGCCCGTGGTCGAGCCACACCAAAAAATCACTACAGGACAAATCTAGAGATTTTCCTCGAAGACTTCTCCGCCGGAGATGATGAGGATGAATTCTGAGGAGGCGTGAATTATGGCAGGAAATACAACAATTCGTAGAATCATTAATCGCAATGTAGAGCGTCACTTAGTCAAGGAATTCTTGATTGACAATACCAAGAGAGCAGGTTTTGGTGGACTAGATATCCGCCGTACTCCTCAAGGTACTGAAGTAACACTCAAGGCAGAACGCCCAGGTATGGTTATTGGCCGTAAAGGTAAGATAATCAATGAACTTCAACGTCGCTTAGATGATGAGTTTAACTTGGACAATCCAAAGTTGAAGGTTGCTGAAGTTGAAAATCCAGCATTAAACGCACAAATCATGGCTCAGAAATTATCTAGCAGTCTTGAGCGTGGATGGTACTTCCGCCGGGCAGGGCACAGCACTGTAGTCAGTATCATGGATGCTGGTGCAAAAGGTGCATTAGTTGTTCTTAGTGGCAAATTAACCGGTGCTCGTAACCGAACTGAGAAGTTTATTGCAGGCCACATCAAGTTTTGTGGTGAGACCGCACTTCAATTAATGGACCGCGGCTACTCAGTAGCAGTCAAGAAATTGGGAACAATCGGTTGTTCAGTTGCTATCATGAAGCCCGATGCAGTCCTTCCTCACGAAATCACAGTATATGCAAAGGGAGAGGCGCCTCTTATGGATTCTGAAAACACCGAAGTTGTTGAAGTTGAATCTGAAGAAATTGTGGAGGCAGAAGCATGACCTACTTGTCAAATAGAGATATTGAGGCAATGGGTTCTGGCGCCCGAAAAGCACGTTTAGTGGAACTCCGTGAGGAAATGCTCCAACTTCGTGCTGAACAATCACTGGGTGGAAACCCTTCCAATCCCGGCGCATACAAGGCAACTCGCCGAAGTATTGCCCGCCTACTAACTCATATGAAAGAGTGAACTATTGATAATGAGAATACTAAAAATAACGAGGTGAAATAATATGGCAAATATGTGTAATGTGTGTGGGCTCCCTTCCGAGCTATGCATTTGTCAGGAAATTGCCAAGGAACAACAGAGAGCTTTCATCTCTACCGCCCGCCGTCGTTATGGTAAAATCGTTACAATTGTTGAGGGAATTGATGATGTTGCTATTGACATCAACAAGTTGGCTAAAACTCTCAAGTCTCGTTGCGCAGCTGGCGGGACAGTCAAAGGTCGAGTAATCGAACTTCAAGGAGATCATAAGAAGAAGGCTGCAGAAGTTCTCAAGAAGAACGGATATGTAGTGGAGGTGAGGTGATATGGTAAGCGATATACATATGCCTTGGTTAGGTAGAAACCTCAGTGTTTACAACTCCACTGACCCATCTCTCGTCGGTCGCAGCGGCCTCGTTGTGGATGAAACAAAGAATACAATCTCCATTTTGGAGAATCAAAACAAGGTGACCTTTGCTAAGGCTGCCATTGAATTCCTACTTGATGACTCGAACTCGGTCATCAACGGCGCGGACTATCTAGTTCGCTCCGAGAATAGAGTTCATCGTAAGGAAGCGTGAAAAATATGCGTGATATCGGAATTGATGTAAAAATGCCTTCGGGTGAATGGGACGGGGACGGAAATTGTCCTTTCTATGGTAGCCTGCGACTTCGCGGACAGATCCTAGAAGGCACAGTTGCAAAAACAGGAATGGCCAGTACAGTTGTTATTGAGCGAGCAAATCTTCGTTACATGCAAAAGTATGAACGATATGAGAAGCGAACCAGCCGTCTTTCAGCTCACCTACCAAGTTGTATTGGCGAGTTAAATGTCGGTGACCGAGTAAAGGTCATGGAATGCCGCCCTCTATCAAAAACCATTTCGTTTTGTGTTGTAGAATCTACTCAGGAGAGTGCTTGAAATGAAGGGAATTCCAGGACGAGTCACCCGTGGTTTACCAACCGCAGCCCGCCTAATCTGTGCCGACAATACAGGTGCAAAGATTGTTGAAATAATCAATGTTCCAAAGTTGGGTCTTACTCTACGCCGTTTGCCTTCTGCAGGTGTGGGCTATATGATCAAAGTGTCAGTTAAGAAAGGTACTCCCGAAACTAGACGCCAAATGTACAATGCTGTGGTCATCCGTCAGCGCCGCCCATTCCGCCGTATTGACGGAACTTGGGTTCAATTCGCAGATAATGCCTGTGTTATCACCAATGAACGTGGTGAAGTGCAAGGTTCAGATATCAAAGGGCCAGTTTCCCGTGAAGCGGCCGAGCGCTGGCCGCGTATTGCAGCAACAGCCAAGCAAATAGTATGAGGTGTAAATTATGGTACAAAGTAAGAAGCCAGGAAAGCAACGAAAGAGTGCAGCAAATGCACCTATCCATCTCAAGCGTAAGCGTGTTCGCGCCCGCCTTCAAAGTGATGACCCACGACTCGCATCTGTTCGAACCGTAACAGTTCGTACCGGTGATGAAGTCAAGATTGTCCGTGGAGATGGAGCACACGGTGGCAAGCGCCATGGTGGAAAGAGAAAGAGCGTAGCACAATCAAAGAACTCACGACGTGTAATTCGTGTAGATTCAAATACCAACCGTTTGTTTTTAGAAGGACTAACAATTACCACTGCTGACAACAAAGAAGAGGCCACTCCAGTAAATGCATCCAATGTTATTGTAACAAAGTTGGATGAGACAGACCCGAGGCGCTTGACTCGCCTCACAGAGAATAGGAGTTGAATAACATGGGATCTAGTAGCCACTTGAAAAGACTTGCAATGCCGCGAAGTTGGGCTTTGCCACGAAAGGTACTAACTTGGGTTCAGCGCCCACGCGCAGGAAGCCATTCTCTCGAAATGAGTATGTCTCTTGGTGTTATTATGAGAGATATTGTTGGAGTTGCAACAAATCAACGTGAAGTTCGCCATATTTTACATTCACGCCAAGTAAAGGTTGATGGAAGTATAGTTACCGATGCCCGCCGTGGTGTTGGTTTCATGGATGTCCTAACTCTTGGTGAAGATCATTACCGTTGTGTCATTGACACCAATGGCCGTCTTCGCTACAACAAGATTTCTTCATCTGATGCAGAGTGGAAAATTTGTCGCATTAATGGTAAGTCAACCCTCAAGGGCGGAATTACCCAAATTAGTCTACATGATGGACGAAATATTCTCGTTGAAGATGCTTCTGAATTCAGTACTGGAGATACCTTGAAGATTTCTCTTCCTGAGCAAAAAATTCTCTCCCACCTCCCTTTCACTGAAGGTGCAAGGGCTTACCTTACTGGTGGTTCTCACGTTGGTGTATATGAAATCATAAAAGAGTACATCATTAAGCGCTCAAGTATGCCAAACGAAGTCAACTTTGAGGACTTTGGAACTATTGCAAAGTATGTTTTCATAGTCAATGATGACACACCTCTACCACTTAAGGAGGTGAATGTATGAGTGATTCAGCAAATCCAATGATGCTACCTCGCATCACCAAAGTTTGCATCAACATCGGAGTCGGCGAGGGTGGAAATCGTTTGCAAAACGCTGAGAAAGTTCTCGAACTCGTTTCAGGAGTTACTCCTGTCCGAACCCTTGGACGCATTCAAAATCGCGAACTTAAAGTTCGCCAAGGTGCTCCAATCGGTTGTAAGGCTACCATGCGAGATTCAGAAACAATCAAGAAATTCCTTACCGATGCTTTTTGGGTTCGTGAAAACACAATTCCTGCTTGGAACTTTGATGCCCAAGGAAATTTGTCCTTTGGCATCAGTGATTACACTGAATTCCCAGACCAGAAGTATAATCCGGACATCGGTATCTTTGGAATGGATATTTCAGTAGTATTAGAAAGACCAGGCCACCGTGTTAGTCGTCGACGACGACGTAGTAGAAAGGTCGCAGGAAGTCATTTAGTAACTACAAGCGAATCCCGTGAGTGGTTTAAGAGCGAATATGGTTTGAATATCATGGAGGAGTGAAAATGGCACGAGAACATGGAATGGATATTGGACGAACTGATGGATGCCGTCGTTGTGGCCGAAAGCGAGGAATGATTCGCCGCCACGGACTAAGGTTATGCCGCCAGTGCTTTAGAGATGTAGCCCCAGAGATTGGCTTCAAAAAATACAGTTGAATGGAGGGATGAGATATGCAATTTGATACATTAAATGACGCATTAGTCAAGATTTACAATGCAGAGCAAGCAGGAAAATACGAGGTTGTTATTAGCCCAGCAAGTAAGTTGCTAGGTTCAGTCCTTGATATTATGCAACGCTCTGGATACGTTGGGGAATATGATACTACAGATGATGGACGCGGTGGAAGTTTCCGTGTTGAACTCCGTGGTACAATCAATCGCTGTGGTGTGGTAAAACCTCGCTACTCGGTAAAGCGCCAGGATTACGACAAGTGGGAAAGCCGTTACCTCCCAGCTCAAGATTTCGGAGTATTGATTCTTTCAACCAATCAAGGTGTGATGAATCACTATGACGCAAAGGACAATCGTATTGGTGGCCGTTTAGTGGCTTATGTTTACTGAGGTGATTATGATGGTACAATTAGATAGAATAGATCATTTGGTTAATTTACCAGATGGCGTGAGTGCTAATCTTTCCGAAGATGGAGATATTACAATAACCGGTTCAAGTGGAAGTCTTACTCGAAGTTTCATCCATACGAAGATTTCAGTTCTTCAAGATGGTCCAGGACTTATCGTTCGTGTAGACATTCCTCGACGAAAGGAAAAGGCCATTGCTGGAACTTGGAATGCTCACCTAAATAACATGGTAAAAGGCGTGACAGATGGTTTTACTTACCGTTTGAAAGCAGTTTACTCTCACTTTCCAATGACTCTAAAGGTCGAAGGAAATAATTTTGTAGTAAACAATTATTTCGGAGAACGAGTTCCCCGAAGAGCAGAAATTCTCGATGGTGCAACCGTCAAGATTGAAAATAAAGTAGAGGTTGTTGTGTCTGGCATGGACAGAGAAGTCGTTGGACAAACCGCTGCAAATATTGAACGCAGTTGCACAGTAAAGAACAGAGACCGCCGTGTATTCCAGGATGGAATATATTTGGTAGGTAAGGAGTGAAAGGAGTTGGTCATATGAGTGAAGAATATGAAGACATGACTGTTGCTGAATTGAAGGTACTTCTAAAGGAAGCAGGGCTACCTGTTTCTGGAAGGAAATCCGACCTAATCGCTCGCTTGAGTGATTCTGCTGAAGAGAAAGAAGTTGTTTCTAGCGAAGCAGCCGATGATTCCGATGAAGATTGGGATGATGAAGATGATTGGGACGAGGATGCCGGTGACGACGTATATGTGGTCAAGCAGAAACCTGTTCTCAGCCAAGAAATGAAAGATGCTCTAAAGATGCGTGCTGAAAAGAAGAAAAAGACCCCTTCCTTCCGCCGAACCGAATGGTTCCGATACAAGCGATTATCAAAATCCGGCTGGAGATATCCAAATGGCATGGACAATAAATTGCGCAAGAACCTCAAGTACCGTGGCTCTCTTGTTAGAATTGGCCATGGTAAGGTTGCTGCAGCCCGTGGACTCCACTCAAGTGGTTTCCGTGAAGTTGCTGTGAAGAACCCAAATGATCTCGAAGAAATGAACCCTGAACTTGAAGCAGCCCGTGTTGGTGCTACTGTTGGTGGACGAAAGCGTGAATTAATTCATGCTCGGGCTGATGAATTAGGTATTCGTGTTCTAAATCGCAGGAGGAATGTTTGATGCAGATTACTAATCAAAAGAAAATGGCGGCTCGCCTACTAAAGTGCGGAGTTAATCGCGTATGGGTTGACCCCCACCGTGTTGACCAGATTGCTGGAGCAGTTCAGAAGGACGATATTCGTGAATACATTGAGGATGGATGGATCAAAGCAATGCCAATTAAAGGCACAAGCCGAGTTCGTGCTCGTGTTATTGCAGCACAAAAGGCCAAAGGACGACGTAAAGGACACGGAAAGCGTTCGGGTACAGCCAATGCTCGTCAACCACGAAAGAATAAGTGGATGTCACTCATTCGTTCTCAGCGTCGCGTATTGAAGGTTATGCGTGAAGATGAAACTCTTACCCCTTCAGAATACCGCCGATATTATCGCAAAGCAAAGGGTGGTTCATACCGTTCAATTGCGCACATGCGCACTCAAATGGAATTAGAGGGTATTACTTTCAAGGCAGGTGATGAGTGATGGCACATGGCAAAAAACAACGAAATGCATTCCGACGCCGACGAACTGGCGAAACCGACTATCGCCGACGCATGAAGTTACTACGCAAGGGAGCACCTCGTGCAGTCGTGCGTGTTTCAAACACCCAAGTTAGTGCACAGCTAGCAATCTACAATTCAGAGGGTGATGAAATAGTCGCCTCAGCAACTGGTGATTCATTGGTTGGCAAGTATGGATGGCCTGAAGACATGTCAAAGAAGTCAATTTCAGCAGCATATCTAGTTGGTTTTGCTCTCGGAAAGTCTGCGCTCGCAGCCGGACATGAAGATGCCATTCTTGACATTGGACTTTCTGCTTCATCCCCAGGTGCTCGTGTTTTCGCAGCAGTAAAGGGTATGGTTGATGCAGGAATGGATATTCCACACGGAGAATCCGTTATTCCTGACGATGAAAGAATTAGTGGCTCACACATTAGTAGTGATGTTTCAAAGGCAGTCGATGCAGCCAAAGCAAAAATTGAGGGGGCATTCTAATGAGTGATGAAAAAACTACTGAAACCACAGAAATGCCTGTTGAAGTTCAAGCGGTGCCACCTGCAATGGAAGGGGCTGCGCCAGGACTTATCCTTGCGTTCACTCCTCAAGAAGCCAAAGAAGAAGGTGGCCGCCCACGACGACGTGGCGCAGGGCCAGATCCAATGAAGGCACTTCGTGAATGGACTCCACGCACCCGCTTGGGTCGCATGGTTCTTTCAAAGAAAATCGTATCCATGGAGCAAGCACTTGCAACCGGGATACCAATTCGTGAAGTTGAAATCATTGATGCTCTATTACCAAATCTAACTGATGAAATCATCAAGGTAAACATGGTTCAAAGAATGACCGACAGTGGTCGCCGTGTGCGCTTTAATGTCATGGCTTGCGTTGGTAATCATGATGGCTATGTTGGACTTGGCATGGCAAAAGGTAAGGAAGTCGCAGGAACTATCAGCAAGGCTATCACTGCCGCAAAACTGAATGTTATTCCAGTCATGCGTGGAAATGGTTCTTGGGAATCAAGCGTAGGACCTGGTACAAGTGTTCCTTTCTCAACTACTGGAAGAGCAGGTTCAACCCGTGTGACTCTTTCACCTGCGCCATCCGGCAAGGGGTTAGTCGTTGGGGATACTGGAAAGCGTGTTCTTGAATTGGCCGGAATAACTGACGTTATCAGCCGTTCAAAAGGACAAACTCGCACCACGATTAATTATGCTCTCGCAACCTATAATGCACTCTGCGCATTAAACAGTACTCGATTATCAAAAGACCAAGCGAATCGCTTGTTTATTGCAAAAGGGAGGTTATTAGAATGAGTTGGCTAGTAGTAAGAGTACGTTCTGACGTTGGAGTTGAACATGGCATAAAGGAAACTATGCATATGCTCAATTTAACCCGTGTAAATCATGCAACCATCATTCCTCAACGCCCGCAATATGCAGGAATGCTTCAGAAGGCAAAAGATTACCTCACTTGGGGTGAAGTTTCAGCTGAAATGACACAAAAGTTAATTTCTGAGCGTGGACGAATGGTTGGCGACAAAGCAGTTACTGATGAAATCGTTTCAGAAGGAACAGAGTATTCTGACATCGCATCTTTCTCCGAAGCAATTGCAAGCGGTGATGCAGTAATGAAGGATCTAACCGATTTAAAGAGAATTTTCCGATTACAACCACCAACCGGTGCAAAAGGCTGGGGTGGCATAAAGAGAAGTTTCGTCGTTGGCGGAGCTTTAGGTGCACGCGGTGACGCGATTGAGGCTCTAGTAGAGCGAATGATTTGAGGTGATTTATTATGGGTAGAACTGGAAAATTCCGAGGACGTAGCCGTTATCACGGACGTGGAAAGAAAGCAGGCCGTGGTGCTGGAAAGCGCGGTGGCCGTGGAAATGCTGGAATAAACAAGCACCGAGTAATGACTCGAATCAAGTATATGCCAAATCATTGGGGTATGCATGGATTCAACCGTGACCCAAGTTTGCGAACTGTTCACATTACAGTTAATGTCTCTCAACTTAACCACTTAGCCGGTGAATCCGACAGTATCAACTTGTCTGAACACGGTATTACTAAGTTACTTGGCTCCGGCCGCATTGAACATGCAATCAATGTCACTGTCGCTCACGCAAGCGCCAAGGCCGTTGAAAAGGTCGAAGCCGCAGGCGGTTCAGTCAGCATCGAAGGCGACGATGAAGAATGGGAAGATGAGTAATCTCATCAAATAACTAATCAATTGGAGATGAATAAATGAATCGACGACCAATATCTTGGGCAGTAACCCTCATTGGGCTCATGTATTTCGGTATTCTCGTATATTGGCAGCAAGATGAGCTGTTTGGCGAGGGCATTGAGCAAGTAGCACGAGACCGAGCAATCTTCGGCTTAGCAATGGCATTAATCCACATGGCATATTTGCTATGGTGTTTCACTAAAGACCTCCCTGATGGAATAAAGAGCATTCCAATTATTGGAAAGGGATTCAAACTCCTCGTATGGCTCGGAATTGTCGCGGTTTGTACTTGGTACGCAAGGCCAAATGGTGGCGATGTTGACGCAGTAGGATATCTCTTCGTAGGAGTTATTCTAATGGGATTCGGAGCAACTGCTTCACTTGTTGCTTTAATGTATAGTGGGCCAGAAAGCAGTCGTTTGTATGCTCTGCGCCGCTTCGTAGATGTCTACCCAGCAATTGCAAAACCCGATGGTCACGTTCGCTTCAACAGTAAATTATGGACTACAACTTTCGTCCTTATCCTTTACTTCGGCATGACAAATGTGATGATTTGGGGTCTTTCAGGAACTGCTCTGGACGTATTCAGTGGATTCCGAGCAATTATGGCTGGAGCATCTGGTACCATCATGCACTTAGGTATCGGACCAATTGTTACAGGTTCAATTATAATGCAACTATTCGCAGGAGCAAAAATCATCCGTCTTGATCTTCAAGATTCCGATGACAAAGCACTATACCAAGGTGTGCAGAAATTACTGGTTCTAATAATGATTCCAGTTGAATCTATTCCTCAAACCTATGGTTTCCTTGACCCGTCTGGTGATTTGATTGCAAACTATGGATTAGGCTGGGCGAATGCAGTTATCGTTGCTCAGTTGTTTGCTGGTTCTTATCTTGTATTCTTGCTTGATGAATTGGTCAGCAAGTGGGGTATTGGTTCAGGTATCTCTCTGTTCATTGCAGCAGGTGTTGCTCAGTCCACTTTCGTGGGTACTCTATCTCCTCTTTCCACAAATGGTGGGGCTTACACCATCCAAAACCCTCCAGCAGGTACCCTGCCGATGATTTTCTACTTGTTCCGTACTGCAACAAATTCTGAACTGGTTGCAAATAATGGATTCGAGATGATGCTATTGACGCACGTCAATCCAATTATTGCACTCGTATCTTCGGTGATAGTATTCATCGTAGTTGCCTATGCTGAATCGAGTAAATTGGAATTACCATTGACTCACGGAAAAGTACGTGGGCAAAGAGGGCAATATCCTATTCGTTTGGTTTACGCAAGTAACATTCCGGTCATTTTGATGGCTGCTTTACTCGCAAACATCAACATGTTTACCCTACTCTTTTGGAGTCACCCGACATTGTCTAAATTCCCTATATTGGGAAGTAATGGTTGGTGGTCGCAGTCGCACCTTATCGGTGTGTTTGAGCCGGGTCAAAGTTCGCCCTCGGACGGACTTGCTTGGTACACCAGTATGGTGAGTGGAGTTGGTTCATGGCTGTTGCCAATTCTCGATCAAACTGGCGATATATATGGCCACTCAATTTGGCAAATTTTGCTTCACGTGGTCGTTTATGTGACAATAATGACACTCGGTTCAATGGTTTTCGCTAAGTTTTGGATTGAAACAACTAACATGGGCGCAAAAGATGTTGCAAAGCAGATTGAGCGTACAGGAATGCAAATACCTGGATTTAGGAAGAATCCGAAGGTATTGGAGAAGATTCTTGACCGTTATATCCCCCCAGTTACATCATTCTCTGGTGCTTTCGTAGGATTTTTGGCTGCAGGTGCAGATTTACTCGGAACGGTAGGTAATGCCACGGGAACGGGATTGCTGCTGGCTGTTGGAATTATATTACGTACCTATGAGCAAATTCAAAAGGAGCAAGCGATGGAAATGCATCCAATGCTCCGGCAGTTCTTCGGCGCTGAGTGATAATACGCTCTTTTGACTTGAACTGCCCTTTGGCAAGCAATATTATTGTTGATATTGTAGATGAATATGTGGTAATTGTGCATACTATTGACCAATCAGGTCCATCAACTAATTTACAATTTCTTCTTCAGAGATATTTTCTCAAAGTCAAAATTTAAGATTTATCATCTCTTACAAGTTCAAGTATTTGCTCCGCCACCAGACGCGCATCATTTTTACGAAAACTGTTCCGAGTTACCGTGAATTGTGCATACTTTTCATACAACGGCTGCCGCTCAGCAAATAACTGCTTGAATGTCTTACCCTTAATTCCCATCAAAGGCACAGGGCCACGGGCAATGAAACGGTCCTCAATAACATCAATACTATCTTCAATATAGACAACATGGGCAATATCTGCAATTTTACACATTACATCTTGATCGTAAATAACGCTAGCACCAGTATCAATCACCTTACCTGACAAATCACTCAGTTTCATAAAAACATCTTTCTCGATTCTCAAAAAGTTATCATCAGAAAGGTCGTGGTATCTTTTACCCTCCTGATTCGCCTGTTTTACGATGAGTTCGTCGGTCTCCATGCATTCATAATCTGAAATTGTTGCTATTTTTTTACCGATATAGCTTTTGCCAACCCCGGCCATACCCATCAAGGCAATATTATTTTTTTGCCTCATGTGCACCAATTCCAACTCAACCCCTAATGCTGTATTTGATAAACTATTCGGAAGGGCCCCCTCTGTATTGACGGGAATTGGAAGGCTAGCGAGCAAACCGACCCACGCAAAGCCCATCAAACTACCATATTCGGTTGGAAGGGGTTTCGGATGACCCCTTGCAACTTATCCGAATCAATTAGTT
>LWDU01035436.1_pt1 | contig 35898 bp, 33 predicted proteins | sample 727161 | NCBI WGS metagenome assembly LWDU01 (sample SAMN04566230, study PRJNA314399) | hydrothermal vent metagenome | isolation source: deep sea hydrothermal plume seawater | place: Mexico: Gulf of California, Guaymas Basin | collected 2004-07-11 | reverse complement strand
TAAAGCGTGTTTTTCCAAGAATACGAAAGTATCTTCCTAAGGCATGCTTAGAATAAATGTTGGGGAAGGCAGTTTTCCGCCAGAGAATGTTCAATGTCAGACTGGGAAGTTGGTGCGTTTACTCCGGTACTTTACCCCGGGTAATTACTCCGACCCCAGTTATTGGTAGTGGTCTGCTTTTGAGCAGATGGCGACCAAGGTTGAACAGATTGTAAACAGTTGCATGCGCACACCAAGAAATCGTTGCGCCTGACTGATTGATTTAAATCGCCGCATAACACGCTCTCTCACTCTCGTAGGCTGATGCGACAGTTCAGCCCGATTATTAGCATATTGGTTCGTGTCGTGGATAACGTCCGGCATCAGCTCTCGTTTCGCGACCCCATAACTTCGAAGCTTGTCCGTGACGATCTTCCTGGGTTCACCGCCATGGCGTTTCAATAGACGCTTGAAAAAACGTTTTGCTGCTGCACCATCCCGGCGACTCTGAAGAAAGACGTCTACCACCGCTCCGTCCTGATCAACGGCTCTCCACAGATAATGCTGCTTACCATTGATCTTCACAAAGACTTCGTCGATGTAGCAGGTATCACCATAGCCTTGGTGATTTCGTTTCAATCGCCGGGCAAACTTAGCACCAAACTTGATACACCAGAGGCGGATGGTTTCGTAGCTCACAATAACACCGCGTTCAGCGAGAAGATCTTCGATATCTCCCTGGCTGAGATTGAATCGATAGTAGAACCAGACTGCATAACTGATAATTTCACCTGGAAATCGATGACGTTTGTAAATACTCACCCCCAGATTATCCATATTCGGGAATTAAATTGTCAGTATCCAAAAATTGGTAGATCAGTTCACCATATAACGAAATCGTCGCGTCCCAGTCCTCAAATAGTCAACAAAACAGGGAATCGATACCTCTGCAGTTACCTAATTCCGCCCTCATTTTCTTGGCACGCTACTTGCTTTGTTAACAACATCCAGAAAAGCTGATGTGTGCGGTTCCAATAAAAATAATATCAGCCTTTACAGATTAAGAAGGTGAACGGGCGCTGCGAGCGGGGAATGTAATTGTTAGATCTAGCTAAAAAGGGTAAATATTTTGTGCTGGCAATTGGCCTGACCGGTGCAATATGGGGAGCTGTCAGCCAGGTTCATGCTGAAGATTCCAGCTTCCATCGATTCTGGCCGGACAATCTATTTGCCGTAGCATTTCCGAGTGAAACCCTGGGTTTCGTTGCTGGATATGGCGGCTCCGTATTACGCACCAAAGATGCCGGGGAGACCTGGGAAGCGAGCTACATCGGTAGAAATGAACTGATTAGGCGAATCTCGTTTGTCGACGAGAACACCGGTTGGGCAGTAGGACACCGCGGTTCTATTTTTTTTACCGAAGATGGTGGGGATTCATGGATTGTCCAAAAAGAAATCGCCGGTATCTACCTTCGTGATGTCTCCTTCGTAGACCGAAACAATGGTTGGGTCGTAGGCCACGAGGCGAATATATGGAATACCAAAGACGGCGGCAAATCATGGCAAAAACAGAAATTGCTGGGTTTTGAAGGTCGGGATCTCCCTCGTTTGCACGGTGTGTTTGCAAAGGACAACAACAGTGCGTTACTCGTAGGTGAATTTGGTGTGATTGGCCACACTGAAAATGGCGGGGATCACTGGTTGATTAGCCCGATTGATATTTCGGTGACCTGGCTGGCGATTGATGGAAATGATGAAGTCGCCTATGTCGTCGGGCTCGACGGCAATGCAGTACGTCTCACATTGGCGACAGACGATGAACGTCTTGAAATAGTTGCGCGCGTGTCAAAAAAGCGTGCCCTTAAGGAAGCCCGAGAGCGCGCAAAAGCAATACGCCTGGGTCGTGAATACACTGGCAGCACTTATGGTGGAATTCCCGCCAGTGAGATTGAATATTCGGTAACACCCATCGTATCCCAAACTGGCGAGCACCTGCTTGATGTTGATATGGGAGGCAACGGTGAGGCGTTGATTGTAGGTCGTTCAACACTTATCAAAGCGAGAGGATTGAACACGGAGATGTTGACAGCTGGCGCTGGCTTTCCTTTGGGTTTTATCTGGTTGGGGGGCATCGACGTCTTGCCAGGTGGTGAATTTTGGGCATCTGGTATTCGAGGATTGGTTGTTTCGGGCGATTTCGAAAAACAGAGCTACGACGAGGCATTCAATCTTGCCGCATCCGGGAAGATTAGACTCATCTCCAGCCGCTGGGGAGAGAACTGATGTCCAACGTTATTTCAGCATTTGTTGCAAAGTATGCAGGCTGGGTTCTCATAGTGCTTTTAGCTACCACTATAGTCCCTGCTTACTTCATCTATAAAGGTTTATCCCTCAACGTTGTTCTTGAAGAGATGCTGCCGGAAGGGGCAAACAATGTGGAGCTGTTTTTACGGTTTGGGGATCAGTTTGGTGGTGCTAACACGACGCTAATCGAAGTAAAAAGTGAAAGCGGGAATGTTTACTCGACTCAGTTTCTAGAGAAATACAAGAAAATTGCGGAAGAAATTTACTACCACCCGTCCACTTACCGCCATCTCAGCCAGTCCATGATTCTACGTAAGACCAAGGCCATTACCGGTGGCGGTGGAACGGTTGAAGTTGACGCGATCCTGTGGCCAGACTTGCCGCGAGATTCAGCGTCTATGGAACAATTTCGTCGGGCCGTGAATAGCCAATATCGCGGGTTTCTGGTTTCGGATGATGAATCCTCAATGATGATCATTGCAGACTTCAAAGATGATTCAGATTTTGAAAGTATCCTGGGTTTTTTCCTGAATCTCAGGATAGAAATGGAGGACGATGATTTATCGCTAAATTTTGTGGGCAGACCGATCCTGCTCGGCTACATTTATCAGGCCCTTGATTCTGTTGTATTGATCCTTGCTATTTCTCTGGCCATAGTCGCGATGGTGTTGTACCTGTATTTCCGTACATGGATTGGTGTGTTTGTACCCATGACAACCGCTGTGGTAGCGACCATATGGGGCCTCGGTACAATGGGGGCTTTCGGATACAACCTTGATCCACTCCTCGTTCTGCTACCAGCCTTTATTTTCGCCATTGTCCTGTCACACGGTGTGCAATTAACGACGCGGATTCTGGACAATGTTGATAACGCCTCGACACGTCCTGACAATTTGCGGCTTTGTACCAAGGAAGGGCTGGCCAGGGTCATGGTGCCCAGTACTGCAGCTATTTTTACCGATGCTGCGGGTTTTGGTGTACTGGGTTTGGTGGCGATACCCAGCATCAAGGGGTTGGCAATTATTTGCGGGTTATGGCTGTTGTCTATCATCCCGGCATTGATTCTCGCGGCATCACTGCTGTGTTTGATGAAACCACCGGTTTCCCATAATACCGGTTCGAAGTTACTCAACAAAATCTGGACTACAGTCATTGATATTGAAGATCACAAATTCATTGTCATTGGGGTGACGCTCGGGTTGTTTGCACTGGGTATGACCTATGCCTCAAATCTGACGGTTGGAGATACCAAGGGAAGCGCAATCCTGTGGCCAGATGCGCGATACAACCTCGATTCTGAGTCAATCAATACCAGGTATTCGTTTCTGGGTACTGATCTGATGCAGGTTTACATCGAAGGTGACAAAAACACGATGCTGGACCCGACCGTTTACCACCAGATCGAAGCGATGGATCGCTATATGTATGAACACATGCGGGAAGTCCGTCCAGCGCAAAGCCTTGTGCCGATTATAAAACTTGTCAATTCGGTTTTGTATGAGGGAGATCCATCTTATGAAATTCTTCCGGACACGAAAGAAGAGATCGGGTTTGATATCTATATGTACCGTTCTCGAGGAGAGCCGGGAGATTTTGCGGCTTTTACAAATGTAGATTGGGAAATCGGCAATGTATCGTTTTTTCTCGAAGATCACAGTGTGCCGACGATAGAAAATATGACCAAAACGCTTGAAGGCTTTTTTACCCTTGAAGATGAAATTGTTTCAGAAGCCGATTTTTTATATTCAGGCGGGCAGATTGGCATTGTAGAGGCCCTGAATCGCGAAATCACTGAGTCAAATATCAAAATAATGATCGCGATTGCCATTGTGATTGGAACCTGCATTCTCATCTATTATCGCTCCCCGACAGTAGCGTTTATTTTGCTATTCAGCCTGGCCACGGCAAATTCACTGACGTACGCGTTTATGGCGTGGAAAGAGGTGGGATTAAACGTGAGCACTTTGCCTTTAGCCGCGCTCGGCGTGGGGTTAGGCGTCGACTACGGTATTTATATGGTTGATCGCATTAAAGAAGAGTATGCGAAAGCCACGGATACTATTGCTGATGCAATACATCGAGCATTCCTGACCTCGGGTAATGCAATCTTCGTTACTGCGATAACGATGATCGGTCCACTGCTACCCTGGGCATTTATGTCTCCACTTCGCTTTCAATCTGAAATGGGCATGTTGTTGGGATTGGTGCTGTTCATGAACATGTTGGGCTCGTTGTTGTTCCTGCCCGCTGCGTTGGCCGCATTCAAGCCTAAATCTCTGTTTCCGGAAAGAAACAGTACCTTCGAACCAGAAACGGCGGCAACAGCCGCTATTAATTCACAAGAACTACCTGCGGCATCGTAAGCCCATCACTGGAGAAAATTCTATGAGGGAATTTCAACTAAAACTATTAGTATTACTTGGCCTGATCGTTTCTGCGCCAGTATCTGCTCTTGATATTGATGTGAAAGGTTTGACCGTGGACGGCAGGTTAAAAGCCGGTTACTCCGTTCTATATGACCTGGAACAGGGGTCGGATGATGGCCCGCAGAATTATCTATCAGAGATTAAGGCAACTTATCGCCCGAATCGCAATCTGACGCTTATCGGCAATTTGTGGGTTAGAGGGCAGGCGAATGATCCCGATTTCGTCGAGCGCACCGGCGGGTTGAAAAACCTGTTCGCTGGTCCACCCTTTCCCAGCGGCAGTTTTCAGCACGGCGCCAGCAATTGCAATCTTCAGGCAAGGGAATTTTGTGCACCCAACGATGAACTCGATATCTTCGATGATTTTGATGACGAGGTGATTCGCGAGCTCTCTTTAAAGTACAAAGACTCGAAACGTCGATACACATTCAAGGTCGGCAAGTTTCAACGTGGGTGGGGTCAATCTGATGGCTTGCGGCTGTTAGATATTCTTCATGCTCAGGACTTGCGTGAGCGATTTGTGTTTAAGGATACCGATGAAATTCGGATTCCTGCGTGGATGATTTCTGCGGACTTTAATTTTAGTAAAATGGGTATTGCCGCGCCTTTTGAAGCAATCGGTATGAAACGCCCAGTGCTGGAAGTGAATATCATTCCTGAGGTTCGCCATAGTGAGGTATTGGTAAACAATCCAACAACCAGTGATGCAACTGACGGCGGCACATTCGGGCTACCCTGGCCAGATTTTTCCGACATTGGGTTGCCTCATCAGTCAGGCCTGGGTGCGGTGGCTTTCGGTGCGAAACTCGATGTCATCGAAATGGATGATTTTGACGAACCTGAAGTCGGCGTGAGATTAAAGTTTGAGTCACTCGGTGGCACAATGACCTTGAATGCGTTTTACGGCAGGCAGGATCTACCTATCGTAAAAATGCGCGGAGCGACGGTGCATGTCGGGTCGGGTGTGAATGATCCCGCCGGTTCGGTCGCTAATGTTGAGGTTGACCATGCGACGCTGCTGGCGGCCCTCTGGTTACCTGATTTTGCCAATCCGACTGCGACATCGCCAACCGCGGGAAACCCATCCGGTTATCTGCCGTATCTTCGCGGTGCGGCAGGTAAAAGTCCTTTGACAACAAGCCCGCTTACCCTGCTGACGGGTGGAGGGTGTAATGATCCCGTGAACGATCCCGGCGGGACGGGTCTGGAGTGCTCTGTTTCGGTACATATTGATCTGGATTTTACCTATCGGCAGAAACTTGTTGGGGCTAGCTTTACGAGGGATATGGGAGACTTTGTCTCTTTTGGCCCCAAAGGCACGTCGCCATCGATGCGTATTGAATTGTCCCATGAATTCGACAAACCCTTTAATCAAAGCGTTGTTCAAAATCCATTCTTCGCGGCACAGTCGGAGAAGGGGGCAGTTGCAAATTTCGTCAGTCCTTCAGCTTCGATTGTGGAAAGAGATGTGACTTCTCTGATGATGGGCTTTGACTACCCCTTGTGGGTACCTGGCTGGGCCGGGCAACAAAAATCAATATTCACCAGTTTCCAGTGGTTCAATTTGCACACTGAGGATGCCGACAATTTGATGGCACAGGCACCTTATGGAACTACTGAAGTTGAGACTAACCAAAACTACGTCACGTTTTTGTGGAGCGCGCCTCTGGATAACCAACGCCTAGTCCTGGAAGGGCTTTTTATCAGAAATATTGATGGTCATGGCACGAGTTATAGACAACGAATAGATTTTAATTACTTTGGCGGACACTGGCGTCCTCGGCTGGAGATACAGCACTTTAGTGGTCGTGCTGAGGTGGCGCCGATAGGAATATTCGACGACAAAGACTTTATAGAACTATCGATAACCTATCAATTTTAAACATTGCTATGGCGCGGTGGAATGCAATTTAAACCAGGAGAAAAAGTTAATGAAATCATTAAAAAAATTCAATTCGATATGGCTGTTTGCACTCTTCTGCAGTTCCTCAGGATTTGCAGATACCAATAAAGCGCTGGAAGCGTGGAAAGAGTTTGCCAAACAAACAGGAAATCCAAATCATGCGGCATGGGTGGAAGAAATATCCAAGCCTGCAGCCGTCGCATTGGCAAAAGAATGGAGAGAAGTTCGAGGTTACGACTCCTACGACTTGTTGGCGAATGCGGAACTACCCGAAGAGCTTAAACCGGGTCTGAAGATCAACAGTGAGAATATGGACCAGTTTCCGTGGCTGAAGGATTTTCTTCCGGAAGAGCTTCTTGGTCATCTCACCTCTGATTGGAGCCATATCAAAGAGATCACCATCGTTCCCACTAATACCTATTATATGCACAAGGGGTATTTACAGGGGACCAAGGAACTCAAGGAGAAAAACATAGAGCTGCAAATCAATGAGGCCGGTGAATTGTTATACCCCGATGGCTCCTATGCTTTGATGTCAGGTCCTGGGGCGACCTCGGTGCCATTCATGAATCCGAAAAACGGGTTGGAATTGAACTGGTCATACGTCGCCCATTCGGTGAACACCGACACGCTTGATTTTGAACCCATTCATATGCGTGCCTGCACACCGGCTGGAAAAGTTGATAGTGAATACAAGGCCGATCTCTGGTGGTGGCACTATCATAATCGCCAGAATGTAGAGCCGTTCGGCGATATTGCAGGGAAAGAGGATTACATCGAAGGTGGATCCATTTTCTTTCTCGAACCTTATGATATTCGTGGATTGGCTGGTGTACGCCAACGGTATGCGGATGCCAAGAAGGATGATGACTTTAAGGTCTTTATTCCAAGCCTTCGCCGCACGCGAGTCTTGACCGGTTCAGATGCACAAGACCCGATAGCCTCAGGACAGGAACTCACCTGGGATGACTGGCGTGCCTACTGGGGGAAAACTGATGTGGAGTCCTTTGAATACAAACTGGTTGGCGAAGGTTATGTGCTTGCTTCTCCGGAGGTCGGATATGTATATGACTCTGCTGTGTTGACTGAGGATGCGTGTAACTACGAATCAATGGAGCTGGAACTTCGTCCTGTTTGGATATTGGACATCATTGATAAAACCGGCAAGTACATGTACTCAAAGCGCCGCACCTGGGTTGACAAGGAATTTTATTACATGCAGTACCATATGACTTGGGACCCAAGAGGAAATCCCTACAGAAACTGGGAAGATAGCCGTGCATGGCGACCGAGTGAAGGTGACGCACAATGGCGCTACGTGATGGTTAATAACTACGTCACCAAGCGGATGACCACCTTGTACATGACACCGAATTGGGAAAGGCGAGATTTGATTGTCACGGAAGAAATGTTTGATGTTGACCAACTTCGAGACTATCGCTAATGCGAGACGGCAGGGTTGCAATTTGCAACCCTGCCTATTGCGTTACTCTTTTTGTTTATTCTTCAAAAGCAACATTGGGTAGGTTTTGTAGAGACGCCGCAATGGCTTCGCTTGAATATTCCTCATCCCGTAATTCCCCACTGATAAAACGATCATAGGCACTCAAATCGAAATGACCATGCCCGGACAGGTTAAACAATAGCGTTTTCTGTTCGCCGCTTTCTTTGCAGGATTTAGCCTCGCGTATCATGGCGGCCAGCGCATGGGTTGATTCTGGTGCCGGAATAATGCCTTCGGTTCTTGCAAATAAAAGACCCGCCTCGAACGTCTCTGTCTGTGGTATTGAAACTGCGTCTATAAGCCCCTCGTGATAAAGCTGGCTGACCAGGGCAGAGGCGCCGTGGTATCGGAGTCCACCCGCGTGGATACCTGGTGGCACAAAGTCATGGCCAAGCGTGTACATTTTCATTATTGGTGTCAGACCGGCAGAATCTCCCCAATCCCAGGCATAGGTTCCCTTGGTGAGTGTGGGGCATGATGTTGGTTCAACCGCAACAAGCTGCACTTCCTTTCCGGCAGCTTTGTCAGCGAAGAACGGAAAGGCAATTCCCCCAAAATTAGACCCTCCACCGCATGGAGCGAAAATTACATCCGGGTATTCGTCAACCAGTGCCAGTTGGGCTTTGGCCTCCTGGCCGATGACGGTTTGATGTAGCAGGACATGATTGAGCACCGAACCAAGTGCGTAGTTTGTGTCTTCCTTACCCGCGGCTTCTTCTACCGCCTCTGATATGGCGATACCGAGTGAACCACTGCAGTTGGGGTCTTTATCAAGAATCTTTCGGCCACATTCGGTCAGATTGGACGGGCTGGAGTGCACCTCCCCGCCCCAGGCTTGCATCATCGAGCGCCTTGCAGGTTTCTGGTCGTAACTTATTTTCACCATGTAAATATGAACCTGGAGTCCAAACATTTGTCCGGCAAGGGAGAGTGCACAACCCCATTGACCCGCCCCGGTTTCAGTAGCAAGGTGACTAATACCGGCCTCGCGATTATAGTAGGCTTGGGCTACAGCTGTATTGGGTTTGTGGGAGCCCGCCGGGCTGACCGATTCATTTTTGTAATAGATCCGGGCAGGTGTCCCGATGGCCTGTTCAAGTCGATGCGCACGGTACAGCGGCGAAGGGCGCCACAACTTGAGAGCCTCTCGGACGGGTTCAGGTATTTCGATCCAGCGTTCACCAGACATCTCCTGTTCAATGATTGATGGCGGAAAAATTGCTTGCATGGCATCGGGAGTGATCGGTTGGCCCTCAGGTCCAATATAAGGGAGTGGTTGGTTAGGCATATCAGCAACGACGTTGTACCAATGATCTGGTATCGAGGATTCAGGTAACGTTATTTTTGTTTGCATGGTTTAACCTCAGTCAGTGAGTGCCAATTATGTTGGAATTTGTCTTTTACTTGTTCTAGCGAACCAAAAGGCCATAATAAAACGATGAATCAATATATATCTTCATCAATATGATTGTACCTTCAATTCAGGATTTGCGATCCATCATCTCCTTTGACGATGAGAGTGGCAAGATCTGGCTTGGTGAGCAGCGGATGCTGATGCTGCATGCTTCGTCCTTTGGGGCGCTGAGAAATGAGCTAGTAAACAGTCTTGGCCTTTCCCGGGCTAAAGGATTGCTCATGCGAATGGGAAGTTTGTCCGGTCAAAATGATGCGAGGCTTGCGAGGACCATCCGCCCGGATTCGAGCGAAGAAGATATGTTTCTGGTAGGTCCTCAATTACACGCACTTGAGGGTATCGTTCGTGTAGTACCCATAAAGCTTGAACTGGATATAGGCAGCGGTAGGTATTATGGCGAATTTTATTGGGAAAATTCCTTTGAGGCAGAGGAACACCTGCGAACGATGGGTATTTCCGGTGAGCCTGTCTGCTGGAACCAGATAGGTTACGCCGGTGGATACACCAGTGAGCTGGTCGGAGTGCCAATTCTGTTCAAGGAAATTGAGTGCATGGGCATGGGGGACAAACACTGTCGCATCGTGGGGAAACCCATAGCGGAGTGGGAAGACGGTGAAAAGCTCAGCTCATACTATTCTGCCGATTCAATTGCGGAAACTCTGTACTCGTTGAGTAACGAAGTAACGCAGTTGCGCTCCACGATGACCGAAGACGTTAATCCTGACGACATTATTGGCGAATCGCAGAGCATAAAAGCGGCGCTGAAACTGTTGAAGCCTGCCGCTGATTGTGATGTGCCGGTCTTGTTGTTGGGGGAAACGGGTGTTGGCAAAGACATATTTTCAGTCGCTCTGCACCGACTAAGCAAAAGAAAAGACAAACCGTTCGTTGCAGTGAATTGCGCAGCGCTCCCGGCAGACCTGATTGAGGCTGAACTATTTGGGGTCGAAAAAGGCGCTTTCACCGGTGCAGATCAGTCTAGAGCGGGCCGGTTCGAACGAGCGCATGGTGGCACTCTTTTTCTTGATGAAGTAGGAGAATTGACGGCTGCTGCACAGGCTAAACTACTCCGAGTAGTGCAGTCTGGCGAATTTGACAGGGTCGGGGACATCCACACAAGAAAAGTTGATGTGCGCCTGATAGCAGCTACTAACGCTGATCTTGAAGAAAAAGTTCGAGCCGGAGAATTCAGAGCAGATCTGCTCTATCGCATTAATGTGTTCCCATTACACATCCCTGCTCTTCGAGAACGTGTTGAGGACATACCTGCACTGGTGGACCTGTTCATTCAGAAAAGTAATGTTCGCCACAACAAACGCGTTTTGGGAATAACGGACAAAGTTAGGGCGGCATTTCAACAATATTCCTGGCCGGGTAACGTCCGGGAACTAGAAAATGTGATTGAGCGTGGTGTGATTCTGACCGAGGACGGCGGTAAAGTTGACAGTACAGTTCTATTTCCGGGCCAGCAACAGGTCGGGAATCTCTTGCCAACAGTTGATCGTAGTGGCCGATTGAGTTCCAACCAAACTGTAGATCTGAATATAAAAGAGTGGTTTGCAGAAGGTAATTCCTTTGAATCACTTGAACAGCGAATTATTGAAATGGCGCTTGATAGTACCGATGGAAATGTGTCAGCCACCGCGCGTTTATTGGGCATGGGGGATGCGCAACTCAGATATCGGTTGAAAAAGTTCGAAATTGTTGCGGCTGGCGGCAGCCGTGTTCCCGAAGATTGACGCCATTTTGATTGTTGGTCTTAACTCGAACATTCTTTGGTGCTCGGCTGTTTGAGGCTGTTTCCGGAAATCCCGTTAGCTATTTGGTTAAGTGGCTAAATAACTTGCCATATAGCGAACTCCAAACCTGTACCGACTTAAGATCTCCTTATAGAACAGGTGTTTAGGACCCTGTAGAAACTGGCATGAAGATTGCGATCTAAAACGTATCCCGAATCGGTTGGATACGAAATGAAAGCAGCTATTTACCATGGTCCAGAAGATATCCGATTGGATGACATTGCCGACGCCAGACTCGAGCAGGATCACGAGATGCTGGTTGAAGTTTCGGCTACCTCTATTTGTGGGTCAGATCTTCATCTCTATCGAGGCGCAATGGATGCTTTCATGGAGCGAGGTAAATCGCAGATAGGCCATGAATTGGTTGGCATAGTTCGCGAAGTGGGTGCTGCCATATCGAAGTTTTCAATAGGAGACAGGGTTTCAATGGCCTATTCATGTTCCTGTGGTAGTTGTTATATGTGTGAAGTCGGCCAGACAGCACATTGTGAGACAACACAGAAAGCGGTTTATGGGTTCGGCGTTCCCTTCGGAAACCTAAACGGTACACACGCAGAAGCGATGGTGCTACCACATGCAGATGCCCATGCGATAAAAATAACAGACGGTATTCCTGACAATGCGGCATTGTTACTTTCGTGTAATTTGCCCACTGCGATCATCGCGAATGAGTTGGCAAGCATTCAACCGGGCGAAAGTGTAGCGATTGTTGGTGCAGGTCCCACCGGGTTGATGTGCCTCGATCTGGCATTGCAAAAATCTCCTGGCGCTGTGTGTGTTCTTGAGCCCGTCGCGCATCGGCGCGAATTGGTAATCCAAAAGGGTGTGCAGGCGATCAATTCGGCTGACGCTGATGCATGCGAACAAGCCATGGTTTCGTGCAGTGGCCGGGGATTCGACAAGGTCATCGAAGTCGTCGGGTCTGGTACCTCACTGCGAATGAGCCTGGACATTATTCGTCCTGGTGGGACTATTGCTGCGATGGGTGTGTTCACAGAGCAGGAATTCAATCTTGTGTTGGCTGATGTTTTCTTACGGGACATTTCTCTGCATATGAACGGTTTTGCAAATGTCCAACCCTATATGGAAGCCGGTCAGAAATTGTTGGAGGCAGCCATAATTGATCCCGATTCTTATTTTTCCCATGAATATTCGTTATCAGATATAGACCAGGCGTTCCTTACATTTTCAGGAAAACTGGATAACGCCAAAAAGATGATTATCAGGCCTTAGTAGTTTTGAAGACCAGTTTAAATATGATGGATGACGCACTAACCAGTTTGCAAAGGTATGTTCATGTTACAGGTGTTCTTCACGATAAGTTCGTCGAATTTGATTTTTCAATCGGAGACCCGACGCTGCATGTCGCGCTGGTGTTGCCATTTGGTCAATTTTCCGAATTCTGCCGAAACAATCGAGTAGAGCACCTGACCAGTGAACAATCAGCAGCGGTTGAGTTCGACAAACTTAAATGGCGACATGGTGATCCCGGATTTGGATATGACTAGATTTACTACATCGATAGTAATGGAGAACAGTTTTTCATGAGTATTGAAATACCATCAACGACCATTGAGCCGATACGACTTACCTATGACCATGTTGCTCGGCGAATTGGTGAAGGCAAGACAGGCTCTCGCTATCAGGAAGCCACTTATGACCTTCAGTCAACGGCTAACTTTCATTATCGGCCCCTCTGGGATCCGAAATATGAAGTCTATGATGTTAGCCGGACAGCGATAGTGATGGAGGACTGGTATTCGTTCAAAGATCCCAGACAGTTTTATTATGGCACCTACACCATGGCGCGAGCCAAGCAGCAGGAAATTGTTGAGAAGAATTTTGAATTCGTCGACAAGCGAAACCTCTTCGCTGATCAGTCAGATGAGATCAGAAACAAAATAAATTCGTTCATTGTCCCCTTGAGGCATGTGGAATGGGGCGCAAACATGAACAATTGCGCTATTACCGACTTTGGTTACGGCGTTGCCGTAACCCAGGTAACCATGTTCAATTCAATCGATCGGCTTGGAATTGCCCAGTACCTGACACGTATTGGCTTGATGGCTAACGGGAATGATACAGCGGTTCTGGACCAGGCGAAATCTGACTGGCTCGGATTGGAGATGTGGCAAAAACTTCGACACGCAATGGAAGATATATTTGTGCTTGAAGACTGGTTTGAAACCATGATTGCGCAAAATATTGTGATGGATGGTTTAGTTTATCCATTGATTTATCAGCGACTGGTCGATGATCTTTCGCAAGATAACATTGGCGTAGCGATGTTGACAGAATTCATGAATGACTGGTACGCCGAAACAGTTCGCTGGACCAATGCGCTGATAAAGACGACCGCGGCTGAATCCGTGGAGAATACAGAACTACTCTCTAACTGGACTTCTCAATGGCTCGCTCGTTTATCGGAATCGCTGGAGCCAATCTGTCTTGCGGCATTCCCCGAGACAGGCCTGCAATATTTAACCCAGATTAGACAGGAGTTGTTCGAGCGAATGTGTGACCAGGGGTTGGTGCTAAAGGGGAATGATCATGGCAGATAAGGTGTTTCTCATTCTTCAGGACAACGAAGAAGCACGTCCCATCGTCGAAGCAATTGAGCAGGATAATCAACAGGCCCATATCGAACATCTTCCCGGCATGGTTCGAATCGAATCGCCCGGTAGATTAACGGTGAACCGTCTCACCGTCAGCGAGAAGTCCGGTAGAGACTGGGACATTCAGGAACTTCAACTCAACCTGGTTTCGCTGAGTGGCAACATTGATGAAGATGATGATTACTTTACATTGGCATGGTCGGGAACGACTAACTCAGGAGACGAGTGATGGCAGCAGCACGACTAAATATGCGAAAGAGGTACGGGCTACTCACCCGGGGCATGGGCTGGGAGACCACATATCAACCGATGGATAAGGTGTTTCCGTATGACAGTTTTGAAGGAATAAAAATAAAAGATTGGGATAAGTGGGAAGATCCGTTTCGATTGACGGTTGATGCCTACTGGAAATTTCAGGCAGAAAAAGAAAAGAAGCTGTATGCCATCATCGATAGTTTTGCACAGAATAATGCACAGTTGAATTTGACTGATGCCAGATATGTCAATGCGCTAAAACTGTTTATCCAGGGGGTTTCTCCCCTGGAATATGGTGCTCATCGACATTTTGCGCACCTGGGGCGGCAGTTCCGTGGAGAGGGAACCCGTGTTGCTTGCCAGATGCAGGCTATTGATGAGTTGCGTCATTGTCAGACGCAGATGCACACACTGAGCCACTACAACAAACATTTCAACGGGTTGCACGATTCAATTCATATGTTTGATCGGGTCTGGTATCTCTCAGTGCCTAAATCTTACTTCGAAGATGCAATGACAGGAGGACCGTTCGAGTTCATTACGTCGGTCTCCTTTGCATTCGAATACATTCTTACCAATCTTTTATTTGTACCGTTCATGTCGGGTGCCGCGCATAACGGTGACATGGCAACCGTGACTTTCGGCTTCTCAGCACAATCGGATGAATCCCGTCACATGACCTTGGGTCTGGAAATCATCAAGTTCATGCTTGAACAGCATGAAGACAATATTCCCATCGTGCAGGGGTGGATCGACAAGCACTTCTGGCGGGCATACCGGGTATTGAGCCTGGTATCCGCCATGCAGGATTACATGTTACCGAACAGCCCGATGTCCTGGAAAGAAGCGTGGCAAATCTATTTTGTAGAAAACATTGGCGCATTGTTCAACGATTTAAGCCGGTATGGTCTGAGAATGCCAAAATATCATGAAGTGGCTACAGCTGAATCAGAGCATCTCAGCCACCAGATCTGGGGCACCTTGTACAACTTTACCCATGCAGCAGCCTTGCATACATGGATACCTGACGATCGGAAAATGGATTGGTTATCGGAAAAATATCCCGATACATTCGACAAATGCTATCGACCGCGATTTGAGATGTTTCGGGAGATGGAAAAAGCTGGTAACAGGCATTACTTCATGGGGCTCCCTCAGCTTTGTCAGATATGTCAGGTGCCCATGTGCTTCACCGAAGTGATGACGGACTCCATGATGATAAGCCGTCGTGTCTCACTGTTTAAAGGGGACAAATACCACACCTGCTCTGATGGTTGTAGAGATATTTTTGAGAACGAACCCGAAAAATACACACAGGCGTGGCTCCCTGTTCATCAAATATTCCAGGGAAACTGCGGCGGAGCGGAAATTTCTGACGTCCTGAAGTGGTATCATTTCAACGAAGAGGACTCTGGAGAATACGTGGGCTCAGCCGATCATAAAAGGTGGCAGGCATGGAAAGGGCAGGATATCGAAGATGAAACTACCGCGGTCGGCTAAGGAGACTATTCATGGCAATTAATACTCTGGGAACATATGTCGACATTGTGGCGGATGCGGTCGAAAACTTTCATGGCAATCAACTCGTTTATGTAGATTGGGATCGTCACCGCATGTTTTCTGCCGCGGCTGCTTTCCCGTTGCCGCCAGAGATGCCCTTTGGGGCACTCCAGCAGGAAGTCATTCCAGGTATCTGGAGTGGCCATCCAGATTATAAAAATCTCCAGTGGGATTCAGTTGAATGGATATTGGATGATCAACCGTTCGTGCCAAATCCGGATGCAAGCCTTGCAGAGAACGGAATTGGTCACAAATCATTGCTACGATTTATTACACCAGGTCTCGATGGTGTTGATGGGTCAGGCAACTAACCAGGGTTGAGTAAAACAGATGCCATACCAGGTTGAAATTGAACCGCTCGGCGCAATTGTAGAAGTTGAAGAAGGGCAAACGATACTCGATGCTGCCTTGAGAGCGGGAGTGTACCTGCCTCATGCCTGCGGGCACGGGTTATGTTCCACCTGCAAGGTTGATATTTTGGAAGGCGATGTTGAGCAGGGAGAAGCATCACCATTCGCGTTGATGGACTTTGAACGAGATGAAGGCAAGTGCCTTGCCTGTTGTGCAGTTCCGCAAAGTGATCTGGTCATAGAAGTGGATGTCGAAGAGGAAGTAGATGCACAAATCCATCTGGTTCGGGATTTTAAGGGCATTGTCAGCAAAATTGAAACAATGACACCACGTATAAAAGGTATATTCATTGCACTTGAGCAAGACAAGCTCGATTTTCAAGCTGGCCAATACGTCAATGTGATTATCCCGGGTCTGGAAAGCCAGCCGAGAGCGTTTTCCATTTCAAGCCCGCCTTCCGAGTCAGAACTCATCGAGTTGAATGTTAGCCTGATAGAGAACGGACAGGGTACATCCTACATCCACAACGATCTCAAGGTTGGCGACGAGATAAGTTTTACTGGCCCTTATGGCCGATTCTTTGTCAGAAAGTCACAGCCAGAACCTATTATCTTTCTGTCCGGCGGCTCTGGTTTGTCCAGCCCCAAATCCATGATCCTCAATCTGCTCGAGAGCGGTGCCAGTCAATCCATCACCTTAATCTACGGCGCCAGGAACACTCAGGAACTGTACTACCGAGGGCTATTCGAGAGACTCCAGCAAGATTATGAAAACTTCCGTTATGTACCGGTTGTTTCTGCAGAACCCGAAGGCAGCGATTGGTCTGGAATCCGGGGATACGTGCATGATGCGGCAGACGAGGTCTTTGATGGTCGATTCGAGGGGTATAAAGCATATCTATGCGGGTCACCTCCGATGATTGACGCCTGTATCTCTACCCTGATGAAGGGAAGGTTGTTTGAACGAGACATTTACCTGGAAAACTTTTACACCAATGCCAGTAAAAGCGAGAAACCTAAAAGCCCGTTGTTTAAATCGATATAAGGAAGTCGGTGAATGAGTGCGAGTAAGCATTATGAGATTACCCTTGTACAAAGTCAGGAAAGATTTCTGTGCGGTAACGATCAAGCAGTTCTCAATGCAATGGCCGCACTTGGGCGAAAAAGTATTCCGTCCGGTTGTCACGGTGGCGGGTGTGGAGTTTGCAGGGTGCGGATTGTATCCGGGCAATGCAGCTACCTGCCGATGAGTCGAGCCCATATTTCTGAGGATGACGAGAACAATGGGTTGGGTTTAGCTTGTCGCATATTCCCGGAAACAGATATTGAACTCGAGGTGCTCGAGAAACTGAAAACAAGGGTGTTGCCGTTTCATCAGGCGAACAGGAACTAAATTGAACAGGAGAAAGCAATGAGTGTTATGAGAATTGGTCATGTGAATTTGCGTGTTCTGGATATGGCAGCGGCGCTCGAACACTATGAAGACATTTTGGGCCTGAGCCGTACCGGGGAAGATGACGATGGTAACGTTTATCTGAAAGGCTGGGACGAATGGGATAAATACTGTCTGATTCTTTCACCCTCCGATCGTGCAGGTATGAACTATGTCGCCTATAAGTGTGAGTCGGATTCGGATCTTGATGAGTATGCCGAGGCGATCAAAGCAAAAGGCGTTGAAGTTGAACAGTTGGTGCCGGGTGAAATGTTTGCCTGCGGCCGTGGCATTCGCTTTTTGTTACCAAGTGGTCATGTAATGGTGCTATTTGCAGAGAAAGAGTGCGTGGGCAAGGCTGTTGGTGATGTCAATCCGGCTCCGTGGCCCATAGACAGAAAAGGCGTGGGTGTGCACTGGTTGGATCATATTTTATTGGTGGCGCCATTTAATCCTGAAGAGTCGCTGAACAAGATTGCGGAGAATGTAGAGTTTCTCACTGGCACGATGGGTTTCAGAGTAACGGAACAAGTGAAAGTTGGGCCAGATGCCAGCATTCAGGCGATAGCATTTTTAACCGTTGGTAGTACACCTCACGATATTGCTTTTGTACCAGGACCAGAAGCGGGATTTCACCATGCCGCGTTCTTTGTAGACAGCTGGGCTGATATTTTGAAAGCCGCTGACATTATGCGAATGAAGAAAGTAAAGGTGGATGTGACGCCAAATCGACACGGCATTACGCGTGGTGAGACGATTTACTTCTTTGACCCATCCGGCAATCGTAATGAAACGTTTGCTGGTCTGGGATATCTCGCACAACCGGACATGCCCGTTATTAACTGGACTGAAGATGAGCTGGGCACCGGTATTTTTTATCACTCCGGAGAATTGAACGAAGCATTCACAGCTGTTTACACCTGATGCATGTTCTATACAAACAATCCAGCGTCTCGACGGAACTGGCGATGAAAATCGTGCAGGCATCTATCGCCAGGGCAGAGGAATCAGGGCTGAAGGTGAATGCAGCGGTCGTTGATACCGGCGGTAACTTGATGGCTTTTTTACGATCAAATGGTGCTTTTCTTCATTCCATCGAAATTGCGATTGACAAAGCTTATACCGCTGCTGGCTTTGGGTTCGCAACGAGCGAATGGGCTGGCGCACTAACGACCGGTAGTATGTTACGTGAAGGAATCCTGCACAGACCGCGCCTGGTTACTTTTGGTGGTGGGCTACCCCTGAAATTCAATGGTGAATTAATTGGAGGAGTTGGTGTCTCCGGTGGCAGTGAAGACGAAGACGAAGATTGTGCGAAAGCCGGATTGGATATGTTGACCGCGAGCGAGAATATCGAGAAATAGTATGCAGGAAATTCGCAGTTTTGTAGACGGTCAATATCTTGAGCCAGCCTCCTGGGAAGACAACTTTGATCCGACCACCGGGCGGGTATCTGCACGTTATGGGATTGCCAGCGTTGATGATGTTGATCAGGCGGTCACTGCGGCTAGAAGAGCTCTTGATGATGAATGGGGCCGGATGTCAATAGATTGCCGGGTAGAACTACTGTACGCCGTCGCCGATGGCATTAATGCACGATTTGATGAGTTTCTGCTGGCGGAATGCCTGGATACAGGAAAACCATACTCACTCGCCGAGAAAATTGACATTCCTCGCGGTGCTGCAAACTTCAAGGTTTTCGCGGATACGATTAAAAGTGCTGCAGATGAAGCCTTCCACATGGCGACCCCAGATGGTACTGGTGCGATTAATTACACCATCAGAAAACCCAAAGGCGTCATTGCTGTAGTTGGTCCCTGGAACTTGCCGCTGTTGCTTATGACCTGGAAGGTGGGACCCGCACTGGCCTGTGGTAATACGGTTGTAGTCAAACCCTCAGAAGAAACACCAAGGACGACAAGTCTTCTGGGTGAGGTCATGAATGCCGCCGGAATACCGGCAGGCGTGTTCAATGTTGTACTTGGGCAGGGAAATTCAGTAGGAGCCGCATTAGTCACTCACCCGGGTGTTGATGCAATCACCTTTACTGGCTCTACAGCAACCGGTCAAAAAATATCGGAGGCTGCTTCGCACGGCGTTAGAGATGCTTCACTGGAACTCGGTGGTAAGAACCCGGGTATTGTTTTTGCCGATTGCGATATGGACAAAGCGATTGAAGGTACGATGCGTTCGGTATTCGCGAATTGCGGGCAAGTATGCCTCGGCACCGAGCGGCTATATGTTCAGAGAGAGATTTTTGACGAGTTTATCGCCAGGTTAAAGGCGGGGGCAGAAAACCTGGTGATGGGCAAGCCAGATGATCCGGCAACGACTCTGGGGCCATTAATCAGCGCTGTGCACCGTGACAAAGTCTTGTCTTATTACAAGCAGGCAATTGAACTGGGAGCAACGTTAATCACGGGTGGCAGCGTACCAGATCTGGATGCTGAACTATCAGGTGGCTATTGGGTGGAGCCCACCATCTGGACTGGGCTGGATGAAGGTTCTCCTATCGTTAAAGAAGAAATATTCGGGCCTTGTTGTCACATCACACCGTTTGATACCGAGGAAGAAGTTATTCGTTTGGCTAATGATACCGACTACGGCCTGGCGTCCGCCATATGGACTGAAAATGTGTCGAGGGCACACCGGGTCGCGGCAAAAATGGATACCGGTATCTGCTGGGTGAATAGTTGGTTTTTACGGGATTTGAGAACCCCGTTTGGCGGGATGAAACAATCGGGTACTGGGCGGGAAGGCGGTCACTATTCGCTTGAGTTTTATTACGAACTCAAAAATGTATGTTTAAAACTATAGGTAGATGGAAACCGTAATGAATCAACAAAAAATAGTGCTTTTGGCAGCAGAGCTATACGCAGCGATACGTGAATGCCAGGTCGTTGATCCTTTGACGGAGCGTGAACCTGATATTTCCATCGAAAATGCCTACGCGATATCGACAGCGTTGCTGCAGATGCGTAAGGCTGACGGTGAAAAACTCATAGGCAAAAAATTGGGGTAACCAGTGTTGTGGTCCAAGACATGTTGATTCCGCAGGCCACATGTTGCCGGAAGAAGTTGGTCATAAGATTGGAATACTGCGAGAATCTTGGGCGATAGTCGTTATTCGGAGGACAGGAAATGGCGTTGTTAAAAAGAGAAGAATGGTACGACTTAACGCGGACCACAAACTGGTCAGTTAAATATGTTCAGGAAGACGAAATGTTCCCCGAAGAGATGAGCGGGTCCAGAGGTATTCCTGCAGAAGTGTGGGAAACCTATGATGAGCCATATAAAGTCAGCTATCCTGAATATGTATCTATTCAAAGAGAGAAGGATTCGGGTGCTTACTCCGTCAAGGCTGCGCTGGAGCGAGATGCCTTTGTTGACCGGGCAGATCCGGGTTGGGTGAGTACAATGATTGCACATTATGGTGCAATCGCTCTCGCTGAGTACGCAGCGAGCACCGCAGAAGGGAGGATGGCGCGATTCGCCAAGGCACCCGGTAATCGCAACATGGCTGTTTTTGGCATGATGGATGAAAATCGGCATGCGCAGATTCAACTGTTCTTCCCGCATGCGAACATCAAACGCAATCGTCAATGGGATTGGGCCCATCGGGCCTACCACACCAATTCGTGGGCATCTATTGCCGCACGATCATTTTTCGATGACATTATGATGACACGGGATGCCGTATCTGTGTCGATAATGTTAACTTTTGGATTCGAAACCGGGTTCACAAATATGCAGTTCCTGGGTCTGGCTGCAGATGCAGCCGAGGCTGGTGACCACACTTTTGCGAGCCTCATTTCCAGCGTTCAAACTGATGAATCGCGACATGCCCAGCAAGGGGGCCCTTCACTAAAAATTCTCATCGCTAACGGGAAAAAAGAAGAAGCCCAGACCATGGTTGATGCAGCAATCTGGCGAGCCTGGAAATTATTTTCAGTACTCACTGGCCCGATCCTGGACTACTACACACCGCTTGAAGCGCGTAAGCAGTCGTTTAAGGAATTCATGGAGGAGTGGATCGTCGCACAGTTTGAACGCCAATTACTTGATCTGGGCCTGGATAAACCCTGGTACTGGGATGAGTTCATTCGTGCGCTCGATGAAACACACCATGGCATGCACCTGGGTGTCTGGTATTGGCGGCCTACGGTCTGGTGGAATCCTGCAGCGGGCGTCACACCGGCTGAACGTGAGTGGCTGGAAGAAAAATATCCTGGATGGAACGAGACATGGGGTCAGTGTTGGGACGTTATTGTTGAAAATCTTCAGGATGGGAAACCGGAACTGACAGGGCCAGAAACCCTTCCGACCATTTGTAATATGTCGAACATTCCAATCGTCGGCACGCCGGGTAATGGATGGAATGTGAAAGACTATCCTCTGGAATACGAGGGCAGGCTTTATCACTTTGGTTCCGAACCGGATCGCTGGTGTTTCCAGATCGACCCAGACCGTTACAAAGGGCATATGAACTTTATTGACAGATTCTTATCAGGGGAGATTCAGCCCCCTGATTTAGCTGGTGGTCTTTCATATATGGGGCTCCGTCCTGGCGAAATGGGTGACGATGCTCATGGTTATGCCTGGGTGGAAGCCTACAGTCAGAAAATTGACGATGTTGCATAGCCCAATGTTGCATAAACCAATGTTGGCAATCCAATCAATAGGTGATTAGACAAATGGCTCAATTTCCAATTCATTCAAATTTTGAACGTGATTTTGTTCTTCAACTCGTACCTGTCGATACGGAGGACACGATGGATGAGGTGGCCAAAAAGTGCGCATACCATTCGATCGATCGCCGGGTTCGAATGCCGGAAGGTAAGGTATTAAGAGTGCGCCATCATGAAAATGGTGAACTCTTTCCGCGTGACATGAAAGTTGCAGATGCAGGGCTGCGTCCAACCGAGACGCTCGACATTCTGTTTATGGATAACTGAGGGCTGATATCGAAATGACTTATGAAAAAGTATGCACGATGGACGATGTTTGGGAAGGTGACATGGATTCGTTCGAGACGGCAAGTGGCACCGATGTTCTGGTTGTTGGCATAGACGGCGGTGACATTAAGGCTTTTCAGGCGATGTGCCCCCATCAGGAAATGGAACTGGTTGAAGGTGAATTTGACGGCAAAGTGCTCACCTGTAAAGCCCATCTATGGCAGTTTGACTGCAGGACAGGTAAAGGAATAAATCCGGATGACTGCAAGATTTCAGAATATCCGGTGAAGATAGAAGACGATGACGTGTTAGTCGACATTTCAGGCGTAGAACCATTCAGGTCCCACAGCTAGACAGTGACGACAAACGAATAAAGGTAAATAGTGAGGTAAAAAATGGCTGCTACGAACCAGAAAGACGGGACATTAAACAATCGGGTAGGACCTATCATGCGAGCTGGTGAAGTAGCCATGGCTGTGGTTGAAGCCGCTGAAATGGATAACCCTGATAAGGAAATAGTCGTCGAGGATAAAGTCGCTTATCTTCGGATATCGGCGGAACAGGAATTAATACTTACCCGAGAATCTCTTGAGGAATGTCTGGGCCGGTCATTCCAGATGCAGGAAATTGAAATCAATCTGAGTTCTTTCGCCGGTCAGATTGAGGCAGATTCGGATCACATGCGTTTTTACTATAACAAATCACTTTGAGAGCGAAATAAGGAGTAAACGTAATGTCGGAGCAGCAGCCGGAAACACTCAAACCACTGAAGACCTGGTCTCATTTAGCAGGAAATCGTAGGCGCCCGAGTGAGTATGAAATCGTTTCGACCAATCTTCATTATCATATGAACAACCCGGATCAGCCCTGGGAGCTTGATGCCGATATTCACATGTCCAGGTGGTATAAGAAATACCGTAATCAAAGCCCACTGAAATGTAATGATTGGGATCAGTTTCGCGATCCAGATCAGATAATTTATCGTACCTACAATTTATTGCAGGATGGCCAGGAAACATATGTATCGGGTTTGTTTGATCAGTTTAGCGATCGGGGTCACGACGAACTGTTGGATACCGAGTGGGTCGTGTTTTTAAGTAAAGCCTATACGCCTGCTCGATATTTGCACCATACGCTTCAACTCGGCTCTGCCTATATTCATCAAATGGCACCCGCTAGCACTATTACCAACTGCGCGACCTACCAGACTGCAGATTCCCTGCGCTGGTTAAGCCATACCGCGTACCGAACCACGGAGCTTTCGCAAACTCACACTGATGTGGGATTTGGCGTATCCGAAAGGGAGATTTGGGAGAAGGATCCAATGTGGCAAGGTTTCCGTGAACTCATGGAAAAAGCGCTTGTAACCTGGGACTGGGCAGAAGCGTTCACCGTTATCAACCTCGTGGCGAAGCCCGCGATCGAAGAATCAACACTCAACCAATTAGGCGATGCTGCGCGAGCTCACGGCGATACCTTGCTGGGGCTATTGACGCAGGCGCAGCTTCGTGACGCAGAACGACATCGTCGTTGGAGTACTGCGTTGGTAGCTTTGGCATTACAGACCGAAGGTAACAATCAAGTGATTCAAACCTGGATCGACAAATGGATGCCGTTAGCTGAGCGAGGTATTGACGCCTATTGTGAAGCGTTACCTTCCGGACAGGAAGCCGCGGGAAAAGCAAAGGCTGCAGTCAAGCAATTTCAGGTGAGCCTGGGATTAGCTTGAAGCTCTTTTGTTTAATGAAACGTTGGCGTCACAACAAGATAATGATATGTACAAGATAACTAATCACAATGATGAAATTAGCTACAGGTGCAGCGAATCCGATACTTTACTGCGCTCAGCTCTGAGAGCGGGGCTAAATTTCCCTTACGAATGCAATTCAGGTGGGTGCGGTTCCTGTAAGTTTGAACTGATCACGGGTGAGCTAGACGTAATCTGGCAGGGTGCGCCCGGCCGTTCTCCAAGAGATATACGGAAAGGAAAATATCTAGGATGCCAATGCCGTCCCAGGGGTGATTGCAAAATCAAGCTCCATCTCACCGACGAACCCACTGAAACTGAAAAACCCCAGAAATTTGAAGCGACGTTTGTCGGTAGGCACGATCTCACCAGTGATATGGCTGAATTTGTCTTCGAGTCAGACAGTGCCGGGAGCTTCCTGCCGGGGCAAAATGTGTTGATGTCGCTTCCGGGGGTCACAGGTGAGCGCGCATATTCGATGTCTAACGTGCCTGGTGATGATGGATTATGGCAATTCATCGTGAAAAAAATGCCCGGGGGGGCTGGCTCCACCTATCTGTTCGATTCACTGGTGATCGGCGACAAGATCTCGATGGACGGTCCTTTTGGCCTGGCATACCTGCGACCTGAAAGCTCTCGCGAAATTGTGCTGCTGGCAGGAGGTTCTGGATTGTCTCCGATTATGTCTATTGCCAGATCCATCGCGAATGATGATCGGTTTAACGATCGGGTCGTACGGATATTCTATGGCGGTCGAGGACCAGCTGACATTTGCACACCCGCTTTGGTGAAAGAACTCGGTCGGACATCTACAAAGTTCCTGCTTGAAAATGCCATCTCTGATGCAACGCTAGGGGAGAATTGGCAAGGTGAATGCTGTTTCGTTCACGAACTGGCAGAAAAAGTGCTGGGAAATCAAATTCCCGTGTATGAATACTACTTTTGTGGGCCGCCGTCTATGACCGATGCAGTACAACGGATGCTAATGATTGACCATCAGCTACCGTTTGATCAGTTGCATTTCGATCGATTTTTTTAGGTCAGGATAAGGGCAGCATCAATCAACAATCGCCATCGAACAATACATCGTATCGAATCGTGTTTTCTTGTAACTATGTTGAACCATGCGTGCGAACGTTTTTTCTGATTGAAACATAACAGCAGGTGGTGAATATGAGTAGTGAAAACCCGGAATTAGCTCGATCGGTCCAAACAGGAAATTTCAAGACCAACTATCATGATGTGGGTGCCGGTGAAAATGTATTTCTTATACACGGTTCAGGTCCGGGTGTTACGGCATGGGCTAATTGGCGGCTCACCATTCCGGCGCTGTCTGATCGCTTCCGGGTCATTGCGCCAGATATGTCAGGTTTTGGTTATACCGAACGGCCCGATGGGATTGAATACAATATGGATAGGTGGGTGCAACATGCTATCGATTTGCTGGATGCGCTTGATATTCAGAAAACGCATCTAGTCGGTAATTCGTTTGGGGGCGCGCTAGCCCTTGCGCTGACTATTCGCTACCCGGAACGTGTTGAGAAACTGGTTTTGATGGGGAGCGTTGGTGTTCACTTCGAACTCACACCTGGTCTGGACAAGGTGTGGGGATACGAGCCATCGATTGAAAATATGCGTGGGTTGCTTGATACCTTTGCGTTCAATCGCGAATTGGTATCCGATGAGTTGGCCGAATTACGCTATAAAGCCAGTGTTCAACCGGGTTTTCAGGAAGCATTCAGCAGAATGTTTCCTGCACCAAGACAACGCTGGATTAAGAGCATGCAGAGCGCAGAAGAGGATATTCAGAATATCAAACAAAAAACCCTGATTATCCATGGTGCTGAAGATCAGGTAATACCTGTCTCGACTTCCGAGCAATTTTTCAGGCTGATAGAAAATTCTGAATTGCACCTTTTTCGGAACTGTGGCCACTGGACTCAGATTGAACACAAAGAACGATTCAATACGCTCATCAGCAGTTTTTTCTCTTCCGGTCCATAAAGCAGTTCATAGCGACACAACTACCTATCGTCGCCTGGAAATAGTTATGTTGCTCGGGAATATCACGTTCCGGTGCAACAACGTTGCGCCTACATTATAGAAGCTACCTTTAAGGAAGCCTAAAAACGAGGAGTTTGCACGATGAATGCTTTGGAGACACAGGAAACCATTTCACATAAGGAAGCAATCCTGAAGGTTTTACCTGTTCTGGCTGAACGTAGAGAACAAACGGAAACGGCTCGATCGGTTGCGCCCGAATCTATTGCCGCCCTGAGAGAGGCAGGCTTGACCCGGCTGATCACGCCGGTTCGCCACGGCGGTTATGGAGCTTCCTTGCGGGCTCAGATATATGCCTGCTCGGAGGCGGCCCGAGTCTGCCCTGCATCCGGTTGGGTGTTAATGGTTGGTGGTGCTCATAATTGGATTCTGGGGAGTTTTTCAGATAAATGCCGGACGGAAATATTTGGTTCTGATCCAGAGGTGCTGGTAGCGGGGACACTGGCGCCACAGGGTCAGTTTAAAAAAACCGAGGGAGGATGGTTATTAAGTGGTCGCTGGCAATTTTGCTCGGGTGTAGATCACTCGCCATGGTTGTTGATCGGTGCTTCTCGCGCTGAGGAGAGCGATGGTGGACCGGCAAGCCTGCATGCGATGGTTCTCCGGGACGAAGTTGAGGTCGATGACACCTGGTATACGCTTGGCATGCGCGGTTCTGGTTCCAAGGACGTTGTGCTCGACGAGGTGTTTGTGCCTGCGCACCGGGCCGAACCTACCGGCAAACTATTCGATGGCCTTAGCCCCCATGCCCTCGATCATGATGAAAGTGGCAACTACATGGTGCCAGTCCTGTGTAGTCTTGGCACACAGCTTGCCGGGTGCGTGCTCGGAATGGCAAGGGAAATGCGGAACATGTTTGTCGATAAAACGCGCGTACGTTCCGATATTTATTCCGGCCAGGGCAGTGGTGCAAAAGCACGCAGGGGCACAATGCAACGACGCCTTGCGGAATCGTCAGCAGAAATCACCTCAGCTGAACTACTGATTGGCAGGAATTGTGATTTGTTTGATGCGATTGCTATCGCAAAAGAACCCGTCGATGCGCAAGCTCATAGCCAGATGCGCTGGCAGGCAAGTTACGCTGCCGAGCTTTGTCGGCGGGCAGTAGAACGTTTGTATGCGGCTGCAGGCGCGCACGCAACTTATGATGGCTCGCCAATGCAGCAGTATTATCGAGACGTAATCATGGCTACGCATCATGCCGCAGTTGATCTCGATGGCTGTTCAGAGGTGGAGGGGATGACGATGCTGGGCATCGAACCTGGCAGGCGATAAATACGTTAAATCTGCTGGGATATCGTTATTGCATGCCGAAACCCAACTTAATGTTTCGCAACAATAATGAAATGCCTATTCGATGAGTGAGGCGAAAGGGCGGAGATAAAAGATGACAATGCAGAATAGAATCGGTCTCGATGACAAATATACGGTCACCCGGGGTCGAATATTCATCAATGGCACACAGGCCCTGGTTCGACTTCCGATGCTCCAGCAGGAGCTTGACAGGAAAGGAGGGCTAAATACGGCTGGATTTATTTCCGGTTATCGTGGCTCACCGCTCGGCAATTATGATTCGACGCTATGGCGTGAAAAAACAGCTCTTGCAGCTCACAACATACATTTCAATCCAGGCGTAAATGAGGACCTTGCCGCCACGAGTGTCTGGGGTACGCAACAGCTGGCACAATTTACTGATACCAATGTCGATGGCGTATTTGGTCTCTGGTATGGAAAAGGACCTGGCGTCGATCGCTCGGGAGATGCGCTTAAACATGGCAATTATTCTGGAACACATCCTAATGGTGGTGTGCTCGTTGTATTTGGAGACGATCACCCAGGAAAGTCGTCTACTATCGCACACCAGAGTGAACAGGCTCTGGCTGCCAATTCTATTCCCGTACTTTATCCAGCCAATGTGGAGGAATTCATAACTTTTGGTCTGCTTGGCTGGAGCCTTTCACGTTTTTCGGGTCTGTGGATCGGATTTAAAACGGTAAATGAAACCCTTGAACAGACTGCGACCATAGACATTGACGTCGAAACTTTCAGTATCCAGATACCCGAAACCGACAGTGCTGCGGATATCCATTATAAACCGGGTCATTACAATCCCCAGGCAGACGAAATGATTGTGAACCGGGTCAGACTGCCACTGGTGCATCAATTTGTTAGAGCGAACAATATCGATAGGGCAGTGTACGCCGTTGATGAATGCATCATGGGGTTGGTTACCGCCGGTAAATCCTACCAGGACACGATGGAAGCGTTGCAGTTATTGGCTGTCGATGAAGTCCGTGCCAAAGAGCTCGGTATTGCTGTTTACAAAGTTGGCTGTATCTGGCCGCTCGAGCCTGAAGGGATTCGGGCATTCGCTGGTGATCTTGAACTACTCTTTTTTATCGAAGAAAAAAAACCATTCCTGGAACTCCAGGCTGCAAGCGTGTTGTATGATTTAAGTTCTCGTCCCAAAATTATTGGCAAGCGCGATGAGGCTGGTGGTGTACTTTTACCTTCGGAGACACTGCTCGACCCGACGCAGGTTGCACTGGCCATCGCTGGGCAGCTAGACCGATTGGGGGTCATGGATGAAAGGCTCAAGCAGAGAGTAGACAAGTTAACCAATAACCTTTTACTGGTAAAATCCGGTTCGGATTCCCCCCTGAACAGAACACCATTTTTCTGTTCAGGATGTCCCCACAATACTTCGACGAATCTTCCCGAAGGTAGCGTTGCGGGTGGTGGCATCGGCTGTCATGGAATAGCTTTTTTTAATCGTTCCGATATGTTGAGCTTCACCCATATGGGTGCCGAGGGTGTTACCTGGGCAGGGATTTCCCCGTTTGTCGGTACGAACCATGTGTTTCAGAATCTGGGTGATGGCACTTATTTTCATTCCGGGTTGTTAGCCATTCGAGCTTCAGTCGCTGCCGGTGTAAATATCACCTACAAGCTTCTATATAACGACGCAGTTGCCATGACAGGGGGGCAACCAATAGATGGCCCCATCTCTGTCGGCACCATCACTCAACAAGTATTGTACGAGGGGGTTAGTCGTTGTGTCATCGTGACGGATACGCCCGAGGCCTATATCAGTGGCGCCGACAATGTACATTCTGATGTCCGTATCTATCATCGGGATCAATTGGATGTTGTCCAGAGGGAACTGAGGGAAACAGAAGGTTGCAGTGTTTTGATTTACGAGCAGACCTGTGCGACAGAAAAACGCCGTCGCCGCAACCGCGGGCTACTTGCAGACCCTGCTAAGAGAATGTTTATTAATGATGCAGTTTGTGAAGGGTGCGGTGATTGTTCCGTACAATCCAACTGTATCAGTATTGAACCTAAAGAAACCCCGCTGGGAATCAAACGGGTAATAGACCAGTCGAGTTGCAATATGGATTTCAGTTGCGTCAAAGGCTTCTGCCCGTCTTTCGTAAGCGTACAGGGCGGAAGCCTGAAAAAGGAAACGGGCAATGCCACTGATGAATCATATATAGAGCAACTGCAAGCAGTCAAACCTGCAACAATTAAAACTGAGAGCTACAACATTATGATTGCCGGTGTCGGTGGCACCGGTGTGATTACAGTCGGCGCATTGTTAGGTATGGCGGCTCATCTCGAGGGTAAAACCTGCTCTATTTATGATATGACTGGCCTCGCTCAGAAAGGTGGGGCGGTATACAGCCATTTACGTATTGCGGATGCTGGTAAACGCATTAATACACAACGTATTGATGTTGGAGCAGCTGACCTGGTGATGGGGTTTGATTTGGTTGGCTCGATGGCTAAGGAAGCGACGCAAACATTGGCAAAGGATCGCACCACATTCGTGGGTAACACGCATATCAAACCTACAGCGGGTTTCCAGACCGATGCCGACATTGATTTTTCGTCTGAGCCGTACATTGCCCGGATCACTTCACTGCTTGGCAGTGATTCCTCGCATTTTGTTAACGCGACTGAATTGGCACTGGCCCTATGTGGCGATACTATTGCCACTAACCTCTTTGTGGTGGGTTTTGCTGCGCAAAAGGGGCTGCTGCCTCTGGAAGAATCTTCGATTCTTGAGGCCATCAAACTTAACGGTGTTGCAGTAGATTTCAACATCAAAGCATTTAACTTGGGAAGGCTATGGGCAGAGGACCGGGCGAAAATCATTGAATGGACCAAAGGCGCTGTACTTAATGATAAAAAGGCGAGCGACTATACTCTTGAAGAGTTAATCGAACACCGGACAACTTTACTTACTGATTATCAAAGCGTGGGCTATGCTGATCGATATCTGGCGCTGGTAAACCAGGTCCGGATGGCAGAGCAGCGTATTGCCAATACGGACCTTGAGTTGACCCGGTCTGTGGCAGATTCCTTTGCAAAACTCATGGCTTATAAAGATGAATATGAGGTGGCTCGACTGTACAGTAGCCCCGAGTTTAAGAAAAAACTGGAAGCGCAGTTCTCTGGTGATTACAAACTAAAAGCACATTTGGCACCCCCAATAATATCAACGTCAGATAAGAATACTGGCAACCTGGTGAAGAAAGAATTTGGTGGCTGGGTATTTATGCTGTATCCGCTACTGGCAAAATTAAAAATATTACGTGGTACCAGGTTCGACATAATGGGTTATACGCAAGAGCGTCAGAGAGAACGAGCGCTCATTGAAGAATATGAAGAACTGATGATTCAGGTATGCGACATGCTTTCTGGGGACAACCTTGAGCTCGCGATTGAACTCGCTGAGCTTCCCAGGACAATCAAAGGTTTTGGACACGTCAAAATGCTTAATATTGATCGTGCTAAAAAAAGGGAAAGTGAACTTGCAGAGCGTTTGTTCAAGTAACGTCAGGGACGCTGCTTAAAATGTCCTAACGATTGTCTCGCGCTGTGTATTCATAGCTCGCCGTTATTGATCATGTCTTGAAGTTCTTGCCAGCTTTTCATCCCCACACTTTCACGACGATTTACGGGGCCAACAGCATCCAGTAAACGGCTGTTTTCGATTCCCAGCATTCGTACTGTCTTGGCAGAATCATTGTAATGTCGATGCCATGTCCAGGGTGGTGTATAGACACAGTCATTGCTGGTCCACTCTACTCGTTCACCTTCGATGATCGAATAGCCATCGCCCTCTATTACGAAATGGATACTTTCATGGTGATGCCTTTGCATATCGGAAGAGGTTCCAGCTGGCATTTCCTGCAGAAACAGCTCGAAAGTCTTAGCGGGAGATTCCAGAAACAAAGCCAGCTTGGATGGGTTACCGGTTATCTCAGGACCGAGCCATTCGAGGTTGTTCGCTTTGGAAACTAACGGTTTATCCATGACCGGCGGGAAATCCTTGGCCTGCTTTAGCTTGACAAGAAAATCATCGAGTAATTGGCTCATTTCGTTACCCTTTTGTATGGCACGTGTCGGTTAGTATGGTGCTGGGCCTGCTGCATGTAGTTTACCTGTAGATATGGCTTCGACAATGAGAGAACCTATTTATTTTGTTCAGGCATCAGCGCTTCTGAATACAATCGCCGCAGCCCATTACTTTATGTCCAGAGTACCTGGGATTTCCATCAGTCAATTGACAAGAGTTATCGAGATATTTGCGATATGGCTAACTGGAACAACAGAAAAATCGTCCCAAAGGCTGGCAGTTGCGCGCATTCTAGTTTGGCATGGAAATTGCGGCGTTTGGTGGGTATTCAATGGATTGTCCTGGAAACGGATACGAGTCAATGCGTCTGACTTCGTGAATCGCGCAACAATAGCTTAATCACTGGGCGATGCGCTAAACGCCAGACAGTTTCTGTATTCCGGGGGACCCAACAAATTTCACTCTGCAACTAAAGGTAGAAAATGGGCTGGTTAAATGGGCAGGTGGCGTTGATAACGGGCGCGGGTTCAGGCCTGGGTCGTGCAATATTGGTGCGATTTCTGGATGAAGGCGCTAAAGGTATCGGCGTCCTGGAATTTGATGCCGAAAAAGCGCAAAAACTGACAGAAGATTTTGGCGATAAAGTCGTGGTGACCCAAGGCGACGTGAGAAGTATGGAGGACAATCAGAAAGCTGTCGCTGCAACGGTAGCTGCTTTCGGTCGCATCGATACTTTCATTGGTAATGCTGGTGTTTTTGACTATTTTCTATCGATCAAGGAATTAGCGCCGGAAAGCATTAGTGCCGCATTTGATGAATTGTTTGCGGTTAATGTTAAGGGTTGTCTGTTGGGTGCAAAAGCAAGCATTGAAGAGTTGACCAAAACTTCTGGCTCGATCATTTTCACCCTGTCAAATGCCGCCTTTTACCCGTCTGGTGGGGGACCCATTTATACGGCGTCAAAACATGCGTTGGTTGGCCTTGTGAAACAACTTGGTAATGAACTGGCGCCGGAAATTCGGGTCAACGGCGTTGCGCCGGGTGGGATGAAAACAGAATTGGGCGGCCTTCAGGCCACCGGAACCAAAGCTCAAAAATTAAATGAAATTCCTGATTTCGACAGCATGATAGAGAATTTGACACCGCTAAAAATAGCTACCACACCGGAAGGATGCTGCGGACCGTACGTATTGTTGGCTTCCACGGAAAATGCTGCATCCATGACCGGCGTTATTATCAACACTGACGGCGGTCTCGGTATTATCGGTTTTAATCTGGACTAAGTCGCTGAAAAAAACTGGAGACGCTAAAGATGTCGTTGCAATATGTAAAAGGCCCAAGAGCCGACTGTTCTAAATATATGGATCTCAATGAGGGCTGGATTGATCGCCGGATATTCTGGGAAAAGGATATTTACGAACAGGAACTTTATCAGATATTTGCTCGATGCTGGTTGTTCGTCGCACATGAGTCACAGATTCCTAACTCAGGTGATTTTCTTACCACCTATATGGGTGAAGACAATGTCATTATTGTGCGGCAGAAAGATGGTTCAATTAACGGATTCCTGAATTCATGCCCTCACCGCGGTAATCGCGTGTGTTTTGCAGATACCGGTAATGCTCGTCGCTTTGTTTGTAATTATCATGGCTGGTCATTCAATACTGCAGGGGCGTTGCAAGGTGTGCATGAGGAATATTGTTACGATGAAGGTGATCTTGACAAACAGAGCTGTGGTCTAAAACAGGTTGCTCAAATCGATAGTTATAAGGGACTTATATTTGCCACCTTCGATGAGGAAGCCCCATCGCTCGATCAGTATCTGGGCGACTTCCGCTGGTATCTCGATATGTTGCTGGATAATGAAGAAGGCGGAACTGAATTAATAGGCGGGTGTATTAACTCGGTGATCGATGCCAACTGGAAATTTGGCGTTGAGAATTTTGTTGGTGACGCCTATCACGCGGGCTGGACACATGATTCCGGTGCTCGCGCCATGAACAATGGTGAGCCCTTTCCCCCAGTCGATATGAATAATTCGTATCATGCGAGCATCAACGGTCATGGATGGGAATTTGGCATGGAAGGCGTGGGCGACATCGGATTGTTGGGACGTCCCAGAGTGATGGAATACTATAACGACATCAGGCCGAAAATGGCTGAACGTTTGGGCGAGGTTAGATCGAAAATATTTGGCTCCGTAGCCTCGTCTTCGGTTTTCCCCAATATGTCTTTTTTACCTGGCATTCACACCATTCGTACCTGGCTTCCAAAGGGACCGACGCAACTAGAACTGCGTACCTGGGTCATTGTTAATAAGAACATGCCGGCTGAGATCAAAGATGACATCACCAAAGGTGTGATGTGTACCTTTGGACCCGGTGGTTCATTTGAAATGGATGATGGTGAAAACTGGGAAAATTGCACCAAAGTCAATGCAGGTGTCATTGCCAGGCATCAGAAACTGCACTATCGATGCGGTATCAATCGGAAAATCGATAACCCTGATATGCCCGGGACAATGTACCTTGGCCAATATAATGACGCAAACCAGCGATTGTTCTATGAACGATGGCGCGACATGATGAATTCGCAATCGTGGTCTGATATCCCTGATCGATACGCCCAGAAGCTCGATGGTCGGGAAACAAGAGACATTCATAACATTAAAGTGGCGTAGCGGAAGATCAAAGATCATGACTGAAACAGCGTACATTCTCGAACAAGGATCCAGCATCGCTCCCCTGGAAATTATAAGCGAACTTGAACAAACCCTTTATAGGGAAGCTCGAATGCTGGATGAAGAAAGGTATAAAGACTGGATAAATATGATGACTGAGGATGTGCATTATTTTATGCCAGGTTTGCAAACGCGTTACCGACGAGACAAAACCGATCATCAAAACGATTTAAGCCTAATGGCTTTCTACAATGATAACAAAGAGGAGTTGCTACAACGTCTTGCCAGATTGGAGACTGGAACTGCATGGTCGGAGGATCCAGCGACGCGTTATTGCCATTTAATAACGAATGTCGAAGTTGAACTCACAACTGATCCGGATGAGTATTTGGTCTATTCAAATTTTTTAGCCTATAGAAACCGTAATGAACGAGATGAAGATAATCTAATTGGAACTCGAAAAGATATCTGGCGACGCATGAATGGCTCGTTGAAACTGAAAAAACGACGGATCATTCTTAAACAGAACATGCTCATTAGTAAAAATCTGAATGTTTATCTCTAACGAGATACACGGCGGTTCTACCGTTGTCGATTTGAGAGGCACCCCCACGTTTTGATCGCGATATGACCCTGAGCATGAAACATCGTCAAAACAGCATCATGTTTTCCGTCAACACACTGACGAAATATCGTGTCAGACGCGATAGGCCCAACAACCTGAATACCCACTGCTTGCGCCAGTTTTACTCCAGGAAGGATTTCATTTTATTGATGATCGGTAAGCCTTACCTGCATCTATCCGTCGCCCGCGGCACAGCTTTCGACATCGTTGGTCAGGGCATCGCCAGTCACGAGATGATGCTGATGGCGATGAAACTGGCTGGTAGTCTCAAGGCCGGTCGGGGATTTTTGTAAAACGCGATTCTGTAATCATTTTCTGATAGAAGGTTCAATGACTGAATTAATCAATCTATGCATTACGAGCGAAGTTGAAGAAGGCACTCCTCTCGCAGTCAGCCTGAGCGGGTTACCCGAACTGTTGGTGTGTGAGTTTGAAGGCGAATTTTTTGTGACAGACAATACTTGCACCCACGGCAACGCAAAGTTATCTGAGGGTTACCAAGAAGAAGACGAAATAGAGTGCCCTTTCCACGGAGGCACATTCTCGATTAGAACCGGCGAGGCGACATCCTTCCCTTGCGTAATTCCGATCAAAAGTTATCCAGTGACGATAGTTGACGAGAAAGTTTGTATATCGCATGCGCAACAACCCAGTTAATAAAAACTACTATATGATGCTTGACACGGCTATCGAGGAGTGTGGGGTTGGGTCCAGGCTAAGCATGCGTTTAAAAGTAGTGTGTCCTTTCTCAACGACAATTTGAACAAGAGTAATAAAAGGTACTGACACTTAACTGCCTCAACCCAGAAAAAGTGAGGATAGGAATTATAACGGGGCTTTTCGAGCGAAAGTCTGAGTATCGAATTAGATCGGTTGCCTGCTTGTTTTATGAAAGAGTGGAGCTGTATGACTAGTTGTGGTTAA
>LWDU01000070.1_pt1 | contig 35923 bp, 34 predicted proteins | sample 727161 | NCBI WGS metagenome assembly LWDU01 (sample SAMN04566230, study PRJNA314399) | hydrothermal vent metagenome | isolation source: deep sea hydrothermal plume seawater | place: Mexico: Gulf of California, Guaymas Basin | collected 2004-07-11 | reverse complement strand
AAGTCCGTAACTGTCGAGTAAGTTTGAGTGCAGAATTAAATTGAAGCATGACATTATCTGAATATGTCTTAAAAAGAAATGGGGTACCCCTTGGTGCCAAGGGGTCACTATTAAAAAATCTTGAAAACTCATTTGGTGCGGAAAGCAATGTTTTGTTTTGGAAGTACTGGAACCCAATTTGGGGTTTCTATCTGTCTAAATATATCTACTTACCACTTAATAGATATCTACCTAAATCAATTTCGTCGATTGTTACTTTTGCGGCAAGTGGTGCACTCCATGATTTAGCAATCGGGTTATTGGGGTTAGGTTGGCAGAACTTCCTGACAATTTGGTTTGTCATGATGGGAGTCTTTATGAGCATCTCAAAATCTTTAAATATTAGTTACAGCAAATTCGGTTTCTTTATCAGGGCAGTTATCAATATATCTTCAATAACAATTTGTCTTTTCCTAGCAATACTTTTCACCTAACACCATCTTCGAAACTTCTTTATTCAAAAACGGAACCCTCTTCCTAAAATAATAATGCAGTTGGTTTGTGGTAATCTTTACCGAGAATTTTAAATAATTCATGGTCTTTAAATGATGCTGAGGTAAATAATGAAATTATGGAAGAAAAATATATAAAGTTCTATCAGAGTTTCCATAAAGGATTTCAGGGTAAAAAATCTAATTCTCTGTTTTGTTCAAGTCAGTCACCGTCGAGTAGAACAGAACAGTGAATTAAAGAGAGGAAATTATGGAAGGATTAGCAGTAATGGGATTTGTTTTTGGGATGGTTGGAGTGGTTGCACTCGTTCGTTTGGAAAAACTAACAAAGACCCTAAAAGAAAAAGGAATTCTCGAAGAGAATTACAAGGAAGAGTAATTCACTGTTCTGTTCCAATCAGTCACGGTGGAATGATTTTGTAAGTAACAGTTAAAATAAAGATAGAGGATGAATAAATGGAAAACTTAATGGGACTGGGAATATTTTTTTTGGGACTAGGAATACTTCTTTTAAGTTTTGGTTTTTTTTGGTTTGTTGATGTATATAAAAAGAAGAAATAAAAAACTAAAAAGTATTAAAGAAACTGTTACTTATAATTCAAACTCGTTGCGGTGGAGTAGATAGAACTGTCTAGATTTTGGAAACAAGAACTATGAAAGAGTATTTTGGGGGATGTCATTGTGGAGAAATTAAATTTAAATTTTATTCAAATGATTCCATCGAAATTTGGAAATGTAGCTGCTCCATATGCAAAATGCTTGACTATGAGCACTTTTTTATCAAGCATGATGACTTCAAAATTATTGAAGGTAATGATCTAATTACCGAGTATTCTTTTGGAACTAAAAAAGCAAAGCATTTATTTTGTAAAAAATGCGGAATAAAAAGTTTTTATCAACCTCGTTCACATCCCGATTCATACAGCATTAATCTAAAATGTGTAGAGGAACCACCCGAAATAAAAAATATAGTTTATTTTGATGGAAAAAATGAATTTACAGCTACCCTTCAACAGAAGAATTAACAAATTATGTTTTATACCATTTTTATCGGCAAAAAAAAGATTCTGACAAAGCTCGCATTTTCGTTCGTACTGCTGTTCGTATTGTTGATTCCAAAAGCACTATACGGACAAACAAGCGCAGTTGTAGCGGGGGACGTACAAATTAAAGAAATCTTAATACCTATGAAAGATGGCATCAAATTGGCTGCCGATCTTTATGTGCCCATTAACCTGAAAAATAACGAACGCCTTCCGGTGATACTGGAATATCTGCCGTATCGTAAGGATGAGAGCAGACCTTCCCGACTTGACACTTTCCATTATTTTGTTAAGCGCGGCTACATTGTTGCCCGAGTTGATATCAGAGGAACTGGGCGCAGTGAAGGGAAATTGGTGGATGGAGAGTATTCGGAACGAGAACAATTAGACGGCTTACAGGTAATTGATTGGTTGTCCAAACAGCATTTTTCTAATGGCAACATAGCAATGCTTGGAATTTCGTGGGGTGGGTTCAACGGACTCCACATGGCGATGCGTCACCCTCCTGCGTTAAAAACCATTATATCGTTAATGTCTACCGACGATATCTATGAAGATGACGTCCATTTCATTGATGGAATGCACCACATTGATACCTATGAGCTGATGATGGACATAGATAACATAATACCCGGGTCGCCTGATTTTGATATTGGAGGAAGTTACTTTAGCGACCGTTTTGATACAGCCCCTTGGCTATTGAAGTATAAGAAACAACAAGTGGATGGTCCTTTCTGGAACAGAGCGTCTTTAAACACAGATTACTCCTTGATAGATATCCCTGTTTTCGTAATCGGCGGTTACTATGATGGTTATCGGGATATCGTGCCCAGAATGGCTCAGAATGCTGATGTACCTTATAAGGCGCTACTAGGCCCCTGGAATCATACTTTCCCACACAACGCTTATCCAGAGCCTGCTATCGAGTGGAGAGAGATGGCCGTGCGTTGGTTGGACCATTGGATGAAGGGCAAAGACACAGGCATTTTGAATGAACCGTCCGTCTATTACTACCAACGCGATTGGCACGAGCCGGGAGAGGATCTGACGAATATTCCCGGTCGTTGGTACACCTCGGCTCAGTGGCCAGAAACCAGGAATTCAGTGTTGTATTTCAACCAGAACCACCATTTAGTCGCCACACCCGCACAATTTGAGCATTCACTAACTTACTATCCCACTACCCCAGACGCCACTGGCACAGCGATGTGGTGGGGCGATTTAAAACCGGATCAAAAAATTGTAGATGCACACAGTCTGGTCTACGACTCAGAACCTATCATCGAAAGATTGGCCATCATTGGTATGCCTCAGGTGACTTTGCAAACCACCGCTGATGCAGCAGCAGCCAACTGGTTTGTACGATTATCCGACGTCGCTCCCAACGGCATGGTTACTTTCATCACTGGAGCCGGCTTCAATGCCAACCATGTGGAATCTTCGGAAAAACCAATTCGCTTGACCGAGGACAAAGTTTATACACTTAATGTCGAGTTACATGCCACCTCTTGGACGTTTGAAAAAGGACATAAGATACGAGTGTCAGTCAACAACGCCCAATGGCCCATGATCTGGCCCTCTCCCTACCCCATGACGACCTCAATCAGATCGAACAACCAATTGAAGTCATTTTTGACATTACCGGTGCCTATCAATCCAACACCAATGGCAAATCCTTTCCCCAATCCTGTAGCGCCCCCGCCGAAATTACCCAACTATAATTCCATCGCCTCTGGCACCATCTCTGGCTATCCGGAATTGTCAGACACTCAGCGAGACGAACGCACCGGAACCACAACGATACTGGCCAGAAATTCGGGCAGTGACCAATACCCCTGGGGCGTTCGCAGTTATAAGGAGTTAGTCACCTACACAGCGAATGATGTTACGCCAGCGCTGTCCAGCGTTCTAAGCACCTACACCACTACCGTTCAACTAAAAGAAGAACAAAAAGACCAAGGCTTAAAATGGACCGGAATACTCGATTTCAGTAGCGATGAAAAAACATTCTATTATAAATTCAAGAGGATACTGGAAAAAAACGGAGAGGTGATTAGAGAAAAAGAATGGCAAGAAGAGGTTCCTAGATTATGGTGAGCCTCAGCACAGTTTGTTTATCAACATGTTAATGATCATGTAAAATATATATAGAATTTGTTTTTAGAAGAGACCAAAGAAGAAAAGGAGAAACATGAAAATTAATATCAACGATGTAGGTGGCGCTTTAGTTAAAGAAGATGACCGCTATATTGTAAAAGACAATACAGATTTACAGAATCTAGTAGTGAGCAGCACCAACCTAAACCCAGGAAAACAAACCACAGGGCACTTCCATGCGGGACAAGAAGAGGTTTATATTTTTGTTAAGGGCATGGGTAGAATACCATCAATGAAGATTTTGCAGTCAGGCAAGGGGATGTTGTTTTAATAGAGGACGGCAAATTCCACAGAGTTGTTAATGACTCCGAAGACGAGCTGTATTTTGTTTGTGTTTTTGATGGCAACCGAACGCACCAATAAAGCCCCAAGCCTTTATAGTAACGGTGAGTAAAAAATGAATAAAGCTTTCCCAATAGCCGTTATTTTAAGCGCGTTGTTTTTGCTGGCCTATTTCATACTGGCCTCAAGCGGACTGATTTTGTCATTTGAGCCTGGATTATCAGCTGGAGATGTTTCTAGGTGGTGTGAAAGAGTTAGTGATGGAATCTTTAGGGAGCCCTCAAATGCACTCAGCAACCTAGGGTTTATGATTGCCGGTCTTTATATGTTTAGAGCTTTAAGCATAGGCCCAACCAACCAACAACAAAACACATTCAGTGGGTTAAATAAATTAAGCATGCTTTATGCAGGGGCTGCCATTTACTTGGGTCCTGGCTCAATGTTGATGCATGGAACCCACACTGAATGGGGGCAATGGGCAGACAACCTAAGTATGGTTATGTACATCATCTTCCCATGGCTTTATAACCTAAAAGAAATGGGGCGCTGGAGCTCAGAGCGCTTTCTTGTAATTTATTTTTCCATCGTTGTTCTTTATGGGTATGCAAGATGGGTGTACGGGGATGACCTTGGAATTGGTTTAGATTTATTTGGTTTATCAATAGGACTATGGATAATTTCAGAAACACTATTTAATTTTTGGACACCAGTTTTTAGGTGGGTTTCTGGGTTAGTGGGGTTTGTGGTTGCAGCAATGTTTGGAACGCTGCCCAGTGAAATTCTGTCCAATCCTGCCGAGTATTGGTGGGTGGTTTTATTTTGGCTCCCAGCTGTTTTTGCGCCCCACGCACCAAGAATTAAAAGAACCTATAACCCTTGGTTTTTCTTGGGTATGGCGTCATACATAACCGCCTTTACCATTTGGTTAAATCAATGGTCAGAGATGCTCTGCAACCCTGATGCTTGGTTGCAACCCCACGCAATATGGCACCTGTTAAGCGCGTTTTCTACATGGTGCTTTTTCAAATTTTTTAGGACTGAAACAACACAACAAATATAATGTTTAATCACATGCTTAACAAAAAAACTCAATATTGTTTTTATATAATGGTATTGCTTTCTATGCAGCACAGTGTTGCTGACATTTCTGTTAACGCGGAAGTTGATATCACAAGGGAGCAAATCAAAAAATTACCCACCGATGACATATGGTGGACTGTTTATGGTGAGGATATGTTGTGGAACTTTAAAAACCTTAATAAAATTTTTCCAACAAACACCGTTTACAGAAACGGGCCAGTAAAAAACTTGCCTCTAAATATCTCTAAACGTATCGCTAACACTAAAATACAAACACCTAAAGGACCGATGGCATTTGAGAGTTTTCTGCACAGCGATCTTTCAACTGCAATATCAATGATCATTGTTCATAAGGGTGAAATAGTTTATGAGAGCTATCCGCGAATGAAACCCCATGAAAAGCCCATTTTTTGGTCAGTTGCAAAAGTCTTTGTAGCAACGCTGGTGGCGATGTTGGAGGAGCAAGGCAAGATTGACACAATGCTCCCAATCGATCTGTATTTACCAGAATTAAAAGGCTCAGATTTTGAAGGGATCCTGGTGCAAAATATTCTCGATATGGCAACAGGCATTAAATGTTCCGAGGAGTATGAAAACAAACAAGCTTGTTACTATGTGTATTCTTCTGCAATAGGAGACGGTTTTTGGACCGCAGAGTCTCCAGACAATCCATATGAGTTTGTTGCAAAACTAAAGGTTGGTAAGTTTACCGAACAAGGAAAACAATTTGATTACTCAGGGGTTAACACATTTATTCTTGGGTGGATGGTTGAAAAAATAACAGGGCTTCAGTTCCAAGACGCTCTAAGTGAAATGATTTGGACCAAAATTGGTGCCGAGGCAGACGCCGCTTTTTTTGCACCCAGGTTTGGCGTCCCAGTCACGCATGGCGGGTTTTTAGCTAGACCAAAAGATGTTGCCCGTTTTGGGTTATTGTTTACCCCTAGCTTTAATAAGGTATCTGATAAGCGGCTGATCTCAGAAAAGTATATTAATAAATTGCTCTACTCAGGACGGCCATCCCTTATAACAAAACCAGGTGTTCCTAGTCTCATTCCCGGGCTTAAACACAATATAGATCAGTGGGATATGGTTTTTGAGAATGGCAATATTTATAAAGGAGGTTGGGCTGGACAAGGGTTAATAGTAAACCCCACTGAGGACTATGTGGTGGTGTGGAACAGTTATTTTAAAGACAAACAAATGAGCGAAACAAAATTAACGCCGGTGGTCTTTGAGTTAATGAGCGCTCTTTATAAAAACAAAAACGAATTATGACCAAAGACTATTTAATATATGGTGCTGAGTTGTCACCTTACTCTGTTAAGGTGAGGTCTTATTTTCGTTACAAGGAAATCCCTCATCAATGGATTATAAGAAACCAACAAACACAAAAAGAGTTTAATAAACTCGCAAAAATTCAGGTTATCCCTTTGGTGCTAACCCCCGAGAGAGAGGTACTCCAGGACTCAACGCCAATCATACAATCGTTAGAAGAAAAATTTCCCCAAAACAGCATAATTCCAAACGAAATACACACAGCCTTTATCAGCAGATTTTTTGAAGAGTATGCTGACGAATGGGTTGTGAAACCAATGTTTCATTACCGTTGGCGATACAAAGCAGATCAAACCGCTGCAAGCAAGCGCTTTGGTGAGTTATTTGTTCCTGGTTGGGCTAAAAGGCTGCCAATCTTACATAAAATATTAAAAAACCAAGCCGCTAAAATATTTAAAAAAAGAATGAAGACAAGGCTTTGGGTTATAGGGTCAAACCCTATAACTGAGGGAGAAATTGAGAGGTCATTCACTAACCTATTGGGATTGTTGGATAACCACTTACACCACAGGCCATACCTTTTTGGCGCGAGACCATCTTTAGCAGATTTTGGTCTTTGGGGGCAGGTGTATAACGCCTGGACTGATGTTAGTGGAAAAAGAATCATTGAAGGCGGCTACCCCAATGTAAAACAATGGATAGCCCGCATGTTGAGCCCTAAAAACGAAGGAGATTTTGAACAATGGAGCAGCTTGGAAAATACAATAATGCCAATATTAATCACAGAAATGGCCCAAGTCTTCATGCCATGGTTAAGCGCTAACAACAAAGCCATACAGAACGGAGAGGACAGTTTGTCTATAATTATTAATGGCAATATTTTTGAGCATAAAGTGACCGCAGTCCAAAAATATCACACCAAATCATTTTTAGCATTGTTAGAAGAATATGCAGCAATCCCAGATAAAACCGAGCTAAATGATATCCTCAAATCAGCAGGCCTATTAAAGTTTTTGGAGTAAGCGGCGTGCAACAATTAAAAGTGTATCAATCTCTTTGGGCAATGGAGCAGCGGCACCCAACAAAAAAAGAACCTAGCGACGAACATAACTTTAAGAAAATAAAGAAGGCTGGCTTTAGTGGCGCCACCATTGATTTAGCCGCCCACGAAATAAAAGCTTTCCGTGCAAAAAAACACCATTTTATTGAGAACAATTTGGGGTGCATGGTTAATGCATTTCCCTATAAGGTGGGGGATCTCGGACCTATTTTAAATCTAGCCAAAGAGTTTGATGCTTGTTTTGTCAATATTATTGGGGGGGTAATGCCGATAGATTATAAGGATGCTGTGCCATTAGTTTATACATGGATGGAAGAGGCAGACAAAGCCAATATAAAGATTCTATTTGAGACACATAGGGACAGCCTGCTGAATGACCTCTACTACACGCTCCAATTAATTGATGCGGTTCCAGAGATGAGATTGTGTGCAGACCTATCCCACTTTGTGGTTGATAGGGAAATGTGGACTCCAATCAGCAAGTCAGACCAACAATATATTACCACCATATTAGAGCGTTCAGATTGTTTTCAAGGCAGGGTAGCTAGCCGCGAACAAATACAAATACAGCTTAACTTCCCACAACACCAAGTTTGGGTAGATATTTTTAAAAAATGGTGGGCAGAGGGTATCCAAAAATGGAGAGAGAGAAATGGGGAAAATAAGACACTGTATTTTTTATGTGAGCTAGGACCTCCTGGATACGCCATTACGGATGCAACACAGTTAGAGTTATCAGATCGTTGGCAAGAAGCTTTAATTATAAAGTCTTGGATTGAAACAATTTGGCAAAACAATGACTAAACAACCCTTTTCATACCCTGTCCTAGAGCACCCAGCTCCACAACTAACCAATAAGCAAGCAGAGTTATTTTCATCAGCTTGGTTCAGTGAACCCGCCTTTATAAAACCCTTAGCGAGCGAGCGCGACCAAAACTTCTTATTCAAAGATCAAAACGAAAAAAAATTTGTTTTAAAAGTTGCCAACGCTAAAGAACCCTTTGGTGTCTTGGATCTACAAAACAAAGCATTGGAACATCTTGCATTATCCACCAACCTAATTCTTCCTAAAGTTATCCCTGATAGCAGCAGCAAACTAATTCGTCAAGAGGAGGTAAATGAGAGTAAGCACTATATTAGGATGGTCTCTTATGTTGATGGAATTCCTATGGGCGACGCCAAGCAACCAAAAGATTTTAAAGTGTTATATTTTAATATGGGCTCATTTTTAGGGCTCTTGGGCCAAGGTTTAAAAGGGTTTACACACGATAACTCTAACCATCGGCTTTTATGGGATGTTAAAGAGACCGAAAGCCTGTTTGAAATAATAGAGTTTATTAAGGATAAAAAAAAGAAAGACCTAGTTAAAAAGTCTTTAGAGTATTTTGTTGAACACATTAAAGAACCCTTAAAAAAACTGCGATCCCAAGTTATTCATAACGACATGAACCCAGACAATGTTTTGGTAACCCGTGACTCTTTAGACAGCGTTTCTGGGATGATTGATTTTGGAGACATGGTGTTTGCCCCTTTGGTTAACGATTTGGCTGTGGCGGCCGCTTACCAAACGGTTACACAACAAGACCTGTTAACCGGAACTTGTTATTTGTTAGAGGGCTATCAAAAAGAATACCCTTTAACAAAAAATGAAATAGCATTGCTCCCAGGTTTGGTGGTTAATCGCATAGCTATGGGGTTAATTATTGCTGAATGGAGAGCAACAACACACCCTGAAAACAAAGAGTATATTTTAGGCTCTATTGAAAAAACATGGGATGTATTGAGGCAAGCACATCAAGAACAACCCAAAGAAATGGCAAACCAATTAATAAGGTTTTTAAGCGAAAGTGAAAATAAATTTTAATATTTAATGAACTTAAGACAGCGAAGAAAAAAACACTTGGGCAATGCAAGCTCATTCTTTTACAAACAACCTCTGCATATTGTTAAGGGAGAGGACGTTTGGCTAATAGACAGTAATGGCAAAAGGTATCTCGATGTTTATAATAATGTAGCCCATATCGGACACTCTAACCCGGAGGTTGTAGACGCAATCTCTAAACAAGCAGCAACCCTTAACACCAACACGCGATACATTCATGAGAGCATTATTCAGTTAGCCGAACAGCTAACAGCCACCATGGATAAGGGTTTGGAGGTTTGCTATTTTTGTTGTAGCGGCAGTGAAGCAAACGATTTAGCTTTGCAATTAGCTAGAAATTACACCCAACAAAAAGGATGTTTGGTTACAAAGAATGCTTATCATGGCAACACCTCAGTGGTTTTTCAAATGAGCCCAGAGGATTGCTCTTTAGAGTTTAGAGAAGGTTGGGTGGGACTGGTTGGTGGGCCAAGAGAGTATTTAGATAATAAAGAAAAACACTTATCCGACAGCTTTAAAGTAGCCGAAGAACTAAAAAAAGAAGGCCAAGCCCCGGCTGCCTTTATCGCAGATAATATTTTCAGCAGCGACGGTATTTTCTCAGTGCCAGAGGGTTATCTTAAAAATATGTATGACTTAGTTAGGTCGTTCAATGGGTTAACCATTGCAGATGAGGTGCAATCAGGGTTTGGGCGAACAGGTAAACATATGTGGGGGTTTCAGCATGACGATGTTGTTCCTGATATCGTGACCTTGGGTAAACCTATGGGCAACGGCCATCCGTTAGCTGCGGTAATAACAACCCATGAGATAGCGCAAACATTCAACAAAAAGTATGGCTATTTTAATACCTTTGGGGGGAACCCTGTTGCAGCAGCAGCTGGCTTAGCGGTTATAAAATATATACATAAACATGGATTAATAGAACACGCACAGTCAGTTGGGAGCTACTTTAAAGAGGAGTTAGAACAATTAGCAAGCAGCTTAAATACGATTGAAGATGTTAGAGGCAGCGGTCTTTTTATTGGCATTGAGATGAGATCAAACAATGAAGCTTCAGAGGCCTTAGAGAGGTTGTTAGACGAGGGCATTTTGGTTGGACAAACTGGGCCTGATAACAAGGTATTAAAATTAAGACCACCGATTACATTTAAAAAAGAGCATGCTGACATCGCCATCCAAGGCATAAAAAAAGCCTTAACCCTTGAGGCATAAAGTAAATTAACTTAACTCAATAAGAACAGGAGCATGATCGGAAGGCTTGTCTTGCCCTCTTGGGGTTTCATCAATATAACTCTTCATGCAGTCCTTTTTTAGAGCCTCAGATATCAAAATTAAATCTATTCTCATGCCCATTTTTCTTCTATAGGCCGCAGCTCGATAATCCCACCAGCTATACAATCTTTCTTGTTGTTCAAACAACCTAAAACTATCTGCAAAACCTAAACCCAGGATTTGATTTAACCACTCTCTTTCATTTTCACTACACAAGACTTTATTCTTCCATAGCTCAGGATCATGCACATCTATATCAGCAGGAGCTATATTAAAATCTCCTAATATAACTATCTTCTGATGGGCCTTAAGAAGTGTTTGTAAATAGGCATAAAAGTGCTTTAACCACCTCATTTTATAGTCAAATTTTTCAGACCCTACAGATTGTCCGTTAGGAACATAAACATTAATTATCAGGACGCCGTTATAAGTGCCAGTAATGACCCTAGTCTGGTCATCTTTAAACCCACTTATCCCTTTTTTTATCTCCGTTAGTGGTTTTTTGGTCAATACAGCGACCCCATTATAAGATTTTTGTCCATAAATATTTACTTGATAGCCTAAGGGTTTAAAGGCATCAAGTGGAAACATCTCGTCCATTACTTTAGTTTCTTGAAGGGTTAAAACATCGGGTTGATTGATTTGCAGCCAGTCTGATACATGATCTAGCCTGGCTCTTATACCGTTAACGTTCCAGCTCGCTATTTTCATATTTAATTTAAATTATTTATTTTGGAATATAATAAGTGCAGTGTAATAGAAATTAAAATGAATTGTTTCTTGAAAAAATAAAATGAACGCAGAAATTTTTGGAAAACCAGATTGCATCCATTGTGAGAAAGCTAAATTTTTATGTAAACAGAAAGGTATTGGTTATAGCTATCAAGAGCTAGGCAAAGACTTTGAAATGGGGTTTATTTTAGAAAAGTTTCCGGGGGCAAAAACATTTCCACAAATTATTGTTGGTGGAAAACATGTTGGTGGTTATGATGACTTTTCTGCTTTACTTGAGCAAAAAAATAACCAATAAGGAGAAGGAAGATGAAAAAAATTATTTTAATTGGTTTGTTGTTATTACCCGGAAGCATGACATGGGCTGACGGACACAATGATTCTTTGTTAAATGAATCAAATTGTGAAGAGATGAAGCAAGGCATTGGTGAGGCTATGGGTATTGCAGACTATCTTTTTAAAGAAATAGAAAAAAATAATGCTAAAGACCAACCAGAAAATGAGCGAAAAGCAGCAGAACAAGAGCTTTATGCTGCTGCTGGGTTTATGTCACAACAAGCAGCAAATTATTCCATTATGTATGATGTGTGGTGTGATTAACTCTTAGTTTTCAGGCTCTGAACTTAAGCGATCAATAACCACCCTTGTTTTTGGGCGGACACCTCGCCAAATATAGAAGGACTCCGCAGCCTGCTCAACCAGCATCCCCCAACCCTGAAGGGACTTTGTTGCACCATGGTTTGTAGCCCAGCTTTGAAACAATGTTTCACCATAACTGTAATTAACATCATACGAGGTAGCTTTTTCTACTGCAATTGGCTCAATTTCTGGCAGCTCTCCTGATAAATGAGCCGAGGTAGTATTAATGACTAAATCAAAATTTCTATTGATTGATTCTCCATCCAAACAAACAATCTCAGCCAGATGTAGATACTGTTCTTTTAATTTAAATGCATTGTTTGGGGTGCGGTTTGTTACGGAAAGTTGACCTACATTGTTTGCGAGCAGAGATGGGATAATACTCTGTGCAGTGCCCCCAGCTCCAACAATCAAAATAGATTTGTTGTTAATAGCAATGTTGTTGTTCTTCAGGTCCTCAACTAAACCATTTCCATCTGTGCTTTCACCATAAACCCTACCATCCTCTGAAAAACTTAAAGTGTTAACCGCTCCACAACTTGAGGCACAAGCTCCAAGCTTGTCGCTTATTGAAAAAGCTAAACGCTTAAAGGGAACAGTGATATTTATTCCTTTGCCGCCTTTAGTAAAAAATTCTTCAACCTTTTCTTGAAATGTTTTTTCGGTGGCTTCTATTTTTTCATAAGCTAATACATGCTGTAGTTGTTCAGCAAATAACCGGTGTATTTTTGGCGACCGGCTATGCTCTACAGGGTTCCCAATTATTGCGTAATGATCCATTGTAATTTTTGCGAATGGTTAGACCATTAGTATAACGGTTTTTAAGACCTAATTTCTTTGCCGGTTACTATATCTATAATGGATGAAGGCCTATTAAATGTGCCACAATCACCTCCCACTATATAATCCAGCGTTTCTAAAAACTCCCCTTCAACCTGTTTTTTTGTTTGGAGTGGTTGTTTTCCATGAACATTCGCACTAGTGGACACAATGGGACAACCCAGTATTTCATTGAGAGTTTGTATGATTGGCATTGTTGATATTCGCAACGCTAATGACGCATGTTTACCGATAACCCAAGGGGGTGCCTCATTAGTAATAGGGATTAAATAAGTTGTCGGTTTTTCTGTTGGTGTTAAAAGGGTTTTCTTTTGATGGTTTGATATATTTAACCAGCCATCTATCCCTTTTGTGCTAGAGCCCAATAAAATTAAACCCATCTCTATGGAACGATTTTTAATTTTCAATAATTTATTTACAGCCTGCTCATTTTTTGGGTCACAGCCCAAGCCGTAAATTGACTCAGTTGGGTAAGCGATTATTCCACCATCAAGAAGTATAGACCTTAATTCTTTGTGGCCTTGGATTTTTTGGTCCTCCTTTTTTTAGCAGGCGCTTTTTCTAGTAGCGACAAACAATCACTTAACTCTAGGCTTTCTGGGTCTTTATCTTTGGGTACAGAGGCATTTTTTTTGCCATTAGTGATATAAGGGCCCCACCTTCCGTCAACAATTTTTATACCAGAGCCTTCAAAGGTTTTGATTGCTCCGGTGCCCTTGGTATTTGCAATAGAGTTAAGGGCCTCCTCTATATCAATAGTAAATGGGTCCGCACCCTTTCTAACTTTGAAGTTTTTTGAGCCTTTTTTTAGGTAGGGGCCATAAGGACCTATGGTTGCTAGAATGCTTTCTCCTGACTCAGGGTCTTTACCAACTTCTCTAGGTAGATCAAGATACTGTAAGGCTCTGTCTAGAGTTATATCTTCAAGTGATTCAGAGGGCAGAAGTCCTACATACCTTGGTTTATTCCCGTCTTCTTTGCTGCCCAATTGTATTGTGGGGCCATACCGGGCCAATCTTGCGATAACAGGTTCATTGGTATCAGGGTGATAACCTAAAATATTATCTTCAGGCTTTTTAAATAACTCACACGCGTCTTCAAGGTTAACAACAAATAATGATTGCCCCTCTTTTAAAGCAGCCCACTCAAGCTTTTCTCCACTATCCATGTCCCCCATTTGAACCGCCGGCCCATTTTTTGTCATTCTTGCAAAAATCGGCCTAACTAACTCAGGGTGGTCTCCCAAATAACGTTGTGGGTTCACATCTTTTCTTGTGATGGTTTCACTTACTACTGAGACCCCATTGACTAAGGGCTCCCAAAACTCATCAAGAACCGCTTTTTTTGTTTTTTGCCCATTGGAAATAGCATCCAAGTTGTTTTCCATCTGTGATGTAAACTCATCACTCACATAATCACAAAAACTTTTATTTAAAAAATTACTCACCAACCGCCCCATATCAGAGGGCTCGTATCTCTTTTGTTTAAGTAAAATATATGATCTGTCAGTTAGTTTAGATAAAATATCAGCATAAGTTGATGGCCTGCCTATGCCTTTTTCTTCTAATGTTTTGATCATGCTCGCATCGTTATACCTTGGTGGGGGGTCTGTAAAATGTTGATCTTTATTGATATTTTTTAAATCAACCAAGCTTTCTTCTTTTATATTTGGTGGTGGATTATCCGTAACCTCTTCATTAGTTGCTGAAAGGTAGCCAGGAAAAATAAGTTGCTGGTCTGAAAACAAAAAAGTGGCCAACCCTCTCTCTTTTCTAGGAACAAACTCAACAGAGGTTCTTTCAAACACAGCATCCTTCATTTGGGAAGCAATGGTGCGCTCCCAAATTAAACGGTATATTTTTTGCTCATCACTATTTAGTAGTTCTTTTGTGTTGCTGGGTAGCACACCGATATCAACAGGGGTAATGGCCCCATGTGCTTCCTGGATATTTTTTGACTCTTTTTTATTTTTAAAGTTTCTACTTTCTAAATATTCTTCGCCATACAGGCCTACAACTTTTTTTCTGATGCTTGGAAGCTTTCCTTCATCTATTTCTATTGAATCTGTTCTTATATAGGTGATTAAACCCCCGCCTTCTCTTGCGTACAAAGATTGAGCTATTTGCATTGTTCTCTTTGGGGTAAGTCCAAATTTATTAGAAGCCTGTTGCTGTAAGACAGAGGTTCTTAGTGGTGATTTAGGCGAGCGCTTAATTTTCTTTTTTTCAATACTGCTTGTTAAAAGGCCTTCTGTTGAAGCCGCTTCTATTTTTTTTGTTACTTCTTCCACCATTGACTGTGAAGATAAAGTAAATTTCTTTAAAGGCTCACCATTAAGTTTGGATAATTTTGCAGTAAACACAGTGGCAGCCATTAGCTCAGCAGAAATAGTCCAGTATTCTTGAGGAACAAAAGCCTCTATTTCTCCTTCTCTTTCAACAATCATTCTAAGAGCGGGGCTTTGTACGCGACCAGCTGAATGGTTATTGCTTGGAAAAAGCCTCCATAACAGTGGAGACAGAGTAAATCCAAAATGTCTATCCAGAGCTCTTCTTGTTTCTTGTGATAAAACAAGGTCCATAGCAATCTCACCAGGGTTAGAAATAGCGTTGTTAACAGCTTCTTTACTTATTTCATAAAAAACAGCACGACTTATTTTTTTATTGTTTGCGGGCGAGTTTTTACCTGATGTTAGTATGTCAGCCACATGCCAAGCTATTGCTTCTCCCTCTCTATCAGGGTCAGTTGCTAAAATAATCTCTTCACAACTTTTTGCGCAGGATTTAATTTTTTTTACAGCGGCTTCTTTACCAGGGCTAATAATATAGTTCATAGCGTAGTCATTGAGGGGGTCTATAGCATCTTTTTTAGGAAGCTCTCTGATATGACCAATAGTTGGCAGCACTTGGTAACCTTCGCCCAAATACTTTTGAATTGTTTTTGCCTTTGCTGGCGATTCAACTATGACGAGTTTATTCATAAAAATAATTGTTTCTAATAATGGAACTAGTCCACGAGGCTGTGATTATAAATACAAAAGATTTATTAATTCAATGTTTTTGGTTTATCAAAAGCGCCTTCCCCATCATACGCATGGAGTCTAACCTCGACAGAGGGCTCTTGGAACAGCATTAAAATACTAAGCGCTTTAACAACCTCAATATCCATTGGTTCAAACCCTATAGAGGTAAGTTTATCGATTAATAATTCTCTTTTTTGGGGGGTTAACAAGCCAAATTTTTCTAACCTGATAATGTAATTTTGACACTCATTATCCAACAAAGATTTTTCTTCATTTGAAAAAATCCTAACGGATAATGACTGAGGGACTGTGATCTCAGCGCTCTCAGCAGGGCCTTTAAAAATTGCTACCCAGTCCATTGCATGATTGATAACGTCATCTTCAAAGCCAGCACCCTTAAGGTGCTTTTTTATTTCAAAATTGCTTCCTGTTTCCCTAACTGGATCTTCTGAGTAGTACTCAAAAAGATAAAGTAGTACGTCTAGGAAGTCTTCTTTCAGGTTTTGATTCATTTGATAGAAAGTAGTTTATAGGTTGAGGATGTATGAAAAGATCGCCAAGGTCAAATTCTTTTTTCTTCAAAAAAAGCAATACTAAAAACAGATGTTTTGGAAAAAAACAACAACATCGTGATATTATATTTCTCCCGTTTTTTGTCACTTTAAAATTGAGGATAGAGCAAATGGAACAAGATTTGGAGTTGTTACAGTTTCCAGATGAAAGGTTAAGAAAGGTATCAAAACCCGTAGAGAGGTTTGATGCAGGATTAACAGCTTTAGCAGAGAGTATGTTGAGGGTTATGTATGAGTCTAAAGGAATTGGGCTAGCTGCCCCACAGATTAACCACCCAACTAGAATGATTGTTATAGACATTAGTGAAGATAGGAATAGCCCCTTAGTCTTTGTTAACCCTAAACTAACCTCATTCAAAGGTAATGTAGAAAGTAATGAAGGGTGCCTTTCTGTGCCCGAGATTCGGACCATAGTTAAGAGACACAAGACCATTAGCTTGTTGGCCCAAAATCTTGATGGATCGAAAATTAATATAGAGGCAGGTGACTTACTATCAATTTGCATCCAACATGAAATTGATCATTTGGACGGGAAACTCTTCATTGACTATATACCAAGTATTAAACTACAAAGACTAAGAAAACAAATTGCAAAACAAAAAAAGCTATCAAACAACCAGGCCCCACAAGGGACTACAGTAAGCATTGTTTAGGATGGAGCCACAGTAATGATGTCCCAACAAAACATTATCTTTGCTGGCTCTTCTTTGTTTTCATTACACCCGCTTGAAGCAATTATGGAACTTGGCTTCAAATCAGTTAGCGTTTTAACACAACCAAAAAAGAAACAAGGCAGGGGCTTGGAACATAAAGTTAACCCACTTATGGGAACAGCTCTTGATATGGGTTTAGAGATTTTTTCGTATGAGTCACTCAAAGAACGAAGTGTTGAGCAAGATATTATAGGTTTGTCGCCCAATGTCCTGCTAACCGTTTCTTATGGGCAAACAATACCAAAAAAAATCCTTAATTTATTTAGTCATGATGTTTTAAACATTCACCCATCATTGCTGCCTTTATGGAGAGGCGCCTCACCAGTCCAGTCGGCAATATTAAATGGGGATAAAACAACAGGCGTCTCAATTATGAGAATGACACCAGCTTTAGATGAAGGCCCTGTTTTTATTTCAAAAAGGCTACAAATTGACAAAAGAGATAACTCAGAAAACCTGACTGAAAAACTCTCGTTATTAGCCGCCAATATATTGACAACATCGTTAGGAAAAATATTGGAGGGTACATTAAAAGCTAAAGATCAAAATCATGATAAAGCAACAATTTCTAAAAAGATCACAAAACAGGACGGTAAAATTAGTTGGCAAAAAAGAGCAAAGAGTATTGATCAACAAATAAGGGCCTATAACCCATGGCCTGTAGCATTCACTTATATTGATGGCCGCTACGTAAGAATTTGGGAAGCCGAAGTGTCTACTGACACAAACACCCATAATGAACCAGGAGTCGTGCTTGATTGTGATGATAATGGCATAGTGGTGTCAACAGGCAAGGGTAATTTATTAATAAAAACAATCCAATTAGAAGGTAAAAAAGCCATAAGTGGAGGGGATTTTGGAAAAGGGTTTAACATTTTAAATAAAACGCTCAACTAGTTATGAACAGAATAAAAATAAGATCTATTTTTCTGGTAGCCAACCTTTTTTTTGGTTTATCAATGACGGTAAACGCAGAAGTTGGCAAAGGATCCTCTTATCTTGATGCAGGAGTTTATTATAGTGATATTGAATTGCCTCTAAGTTTTGCACAAGAGCAAATAAAGGCTTTAGAGTCCGGCATAGTGTTTAATTTAGAACTAAGATTTCAAATTATAAATGTTAGAAATTGGCGGCCAGACAGAAGTATTGGAGCATTAACACAAACGTATACAATTGAATTTAATGCTTTTACAAGGCGTTACTCAGTGACTAATAACAATACCGGCAGGCAAGTCTCAATGTCGACAATTAATGAGGTAAGTGGTTATTTAAGTAAAATCAAAAAACTACCCTTGGTTGATGACTCATTATTATCTCTCGAGGCAAACTACAGAGTATTTTTAAATTCTAACCTTAAGGCAAGAGACGTATCCCAATGGATGAAAACACTTTCTTTTTGGAGGGAGAGTCTTGATTCTGATTTAGAGCAAATACAATGGCAATTATTCAACTAAACCCTAAAACAACCAAGAAAATAATATTTTCTCTTATTTTTTTAAGCTCCAGTTCATTGTTGGCGCTTATGTTTTCAGCAGATAATCCCAACGAGCTCAACAAAATACAATTCCCATTAATAGCGGTTAATGTTGTTTCTTTTATAGTCTTTCTTTTTCTTGTGTCTTTGAGCGCTAAAAAACTTATTGTGGATTATAAGCAAAATAAATTAGGGGCAAAACTTCGTTTAAGAATGGCTTTAGCGTTTGGAGGTTTGGCAGTTGTTCCAGCGATTGTCCTTTTCTTTTTTGCTATTAGTTTTATGAATAAAGGAATCAGTGTTTGGTCTGATGCAGATGTGGAACAAGGACTAAATAACGCATTAATGCTTGGAAGATCTGCTCTTGATGAGAAAATACAGCAAGGATTATTTGAAACCTCAAATATAGCTCTAGGATTAACAGGCATAGAGAGCATTGATCAACAACTACAACAAGTAGTTAAAACATCCAACGCAGAACAGTTGGTTGTTTTAGACTCAGACCTCCAAATTTTGTCCTCTAGCTCTAATCAAATCAATCGGTTTAACCCAAGGATACCGACACGCCTAGAAATTGAGCAGGCCAATCTTAAGCAGTCTTGGACGAGTTTAGACTCAAGCCCTAATGGCTCTTATCTTATTCGTGTTTTGGTCCCGGTGTTGAGTTTTTCCTCAAACCAAAAACCACTGTATTTGCTAGCATTCTTCAGTGTTGACCCAAAATTAAGCATGATGGCTGACTCTGTTGAAGAAGCGTATGCTCGATATGGAACGTTAAGCTTTATGAAGGCGCCCATCCAATACAGTTATATTTTAACTTTAGCTATTGTTGTTTTGTTGGCTTTATTATTAGCGATTTATGGATCTATAGAGTTCGCAGAAAGATTAGTAAAGCCTATTGAAGCGCTTGAGAAACAAACAGGAGCAGCTAAAAATAAAATTAGATTACCTGAAGCTAAAGATGAAGCAGATGAAATCACAACCCTTGTTCAATCTTTTATGCAAGCCCAGAAAGAAGCTGCTTGGAGCGATGTTGCTAAAAGAATGGCACATGAAATTAATAATCCATTAACCCCAATTCAACTCTCGGCTGAGCGAATCAAAAAAAGATATTCTTCGGTGTTTAAGGGTGAGGATTTAGATTTCATCACACATTCAACAGAAACCATAGTAAATCAGGTTGAGGTTTTAAGGGGGATGGTAAATGCATTTGGTAAGTTTGCTGAAGAGCCGGCATTGACAATAGAAAGCTTTAACATCATAAGTGTAATTAAAGAGTCTGTAAGCCTATATTCAAAAAAAGACAATAAAAAAACATTTAAACTAAGCTTTCATTCCGAAAGCTTTATCGTTCAGGCTGATGAGCAAAAACTTAGACAAGTTTTTAATAACCTAATAAAAAACGCACTTGATGCAACTGCCAATTCCACGGCACCAATAATAAACATTAAAACGAGCAATTTAAAAATCAACAACAAAGCCTATATTGAGTTAACAATAAGCGACAATGGACAAGGCTTTGAGCCTGACATAGTAGGCAATGCGTTTGAGCCTTATGTTACCACTAAAACCAAAGGCAAAGGCCTGGGTTTAGCAATAGTAAAACATATTATTGAAGAACATAAGGGTCACATAGAACTAAAAAATAAAAAAGCACAAGGAGCTTCTGTAATTATTACATTGCCCGTATTACAACCAAGAAAGGACCGACCAAATGAATAAGAAACAAAAATTAATAATGGTTGTAGATGATGAAATGGAGATTAGAAGTATTATCAACGACATTCTGGTTGAAGAAGGCTATAAGTCTATAGTAGCTTCATCTGCCAATGAAGCTAGGCAGCTCCTAACAAGTCACACACCTGATTTAGTGTTTTTAGATATATGGATGCCAGACGAAGACGGAATAACGTTGTTAAAAGAATGGGCTGAAGACCAAAGCAAACAATTTCCTGTGATCATGATTTCAGGTCACGCAACAATAGAGACAGCAATAAAGGCCACTAAGCTTGGAGCGGCTGATTTTATAGAAAAGCCAATATCGATAGAGAATTTGTTTAACGCTATTGATAAGGTTTTTTCTGAACAAAACCAAGAAGAGTACGCTGATATCTTGAGTTACATAATCAATAACAATAAAAAATTCTCTGATATTTTTAGATCTACAATCGTTGATATAACAAAAACAGACACCACGCTTCTAATCGGAGAAGAGGGCACAGAAAAAGAGGCTTGGGCTAAGTATCTCCACTTTAAGCAATTCAATAGCTACTCTAATTTTTATGTTTTTCAGTTAAACCTACTTAACATTGATTTTAAAGATGAGGAAGAGTTAGAGTTTCAATTAATACAGCAGATTAACAAACTATCAAGCGCAGGTATTTTTTTTGAAGGGCTTCATTTATTAGGACCATCTGAACAAGAGATAGTTAAATCAATACTAACAAAGGATAAAGACAGAGGTTTAAATTACTATATAAGCTTAAACAACAAAGAGTTAGTCGAAGGGCTTCAGTCAACCAATAATCAAACAATTAATATACCTCCTTTAAGGCGTTATCTTCATGATATTCCAGAGTTATTAGATGTTTGTGTTCAGTATTTTGCACAGAATGAAGACCTTGCTTACAGGAGGTTTAGTTTGGCTGCTCAAAACATGCTGACCAAGTATTCATGGCCGGGAAATCTAAAACAGCTAATTGATATGGTCCATGCGCTTTTAGTGAGAAAAGATAAAGAAATAATCAATGTTGAGGAGATTGAGGAAACACTAACTCTACAAGGCCCCAAAGGAAATTTATTGATTGAAAGCAGTGTTATGACATTAAGCATGAAAGAGGCTAAAAAACAATTTGAAAGAGCTTTCCTTACTAGACAGTTAGAGTTGGTGGGTGGAAAAATAAGTGAACTTGCACGAAGGGTCGATATGGAGCGAACAAACCTTTATAGAAAACTTCAATCACTCGGGATTAACTACAAAAAGAAATAAGCCTACATTGTTTTTGGGGCTGAAACCCCAAGTATTTTTAATCCATCAACAATAACAATGGAAACACATTGGAGCAATAGAATCATTGGGTTTCTTGTTTCATCATCAGCAACAACAAACTTTTGTACTCCATAATATGAGTGAAAAACCTGAGCAAGGTCTTTCAAGTAATTAGACAGTTGGTGTACAGCCCTTTTTTCAGCTGCCTGATTAATAACATCTGGGTAGTTTTGCAATAAAGAGATCAGTTCCAACTCATGCCTGTTGTTAAGTTTGTCTAGATTTTTTGTTCCAAGTACAGGGTTGTTTTTAAACCCCTTGTTTTTTATTTCTTGGAGAACACTGCATATTCTAGCGTTTGCATATTGAATGTAGTAGACAGGATTTTGATTGTTTTGTTGTGCTGCTAATTCTAGATCAAAATCTAAATGTTGTTCATGTGATCTGCTAACATAAAAAAATCTAGCAGCATCAACCCCAACCTCTTCATAAAGGTCTCTCATTGGAACAAAATTACCTGAGCGAGTTGACATTTGTATCTTTTCTTTACCTCTATAAAGAGCTACAAATTGCATGAGCACTACCTCTAAATCATCAGGCTTGTATCCCATTGATGCAAGCCCTGCCTTAAGTCTGGAAATATAACCATGATGATCAGACCCAAGTATGTTAATAAGCTTATCAAACCCCCTGGCTTTTTTGTCAGCATGGTATCCGATATCAGAAGCAAAATAGGTGCTTCTTCCGTCCTCTCTTATGATAACTCTATCTTTGTCGTCTCCGTAATTTGTTGTTTTTAACCAGGTCGCACCATCTTTTTTTACTAAAGAGTTTGTGTCTTCTAAATGGGTTACCACCTGATTAATTTTTGCTGATTTAATCATCTCTTTTTCCGAAAACCAGTGATCATACTCCACGCCAAAATCTCCCAAATCTTGTTTGATTGTTTTTAAGACATGCCTACAAATAATTTCTGCTACATCCTCAAAAGCATCCTCTCCTATAGAGTCTTTAACCATTGAAATTAAAGCATCTGTTTCTTCGTCTGCATCTGGGTCTTTGGTGTCTGTGTTTATTAAAGATAAGTTATTTATCTTTAAAAGATATTTTTCATCAATAGATTTAGCCATACCTTTTATATATTGACCTTGGTAGCAAGCTTTAGGAGGGTGTATATTCCCTCCAGATAGGTTTGCACCTTCAATTAAAGCACTTAAAGCCAAGATATCAATTTGTCTTCCGGCGTCATTTATATAATATTCTGTTTCAACTAAATGGCCTGCTTTTTTTAAGAGTTTAGCCAATGAATCACCAAAAGCAGCGTGGCGACCATGGCCAACATGCAAGGGCCCCGTAGGATTTGAAGAAACAAACTCTAACAGTATAGATTCTTTTGAGCCTGGGTCTTGAGACCCAAAGTCATTTTGTTTGTTTATAATTGATATCAAAACATCGGCTTTAACCCCAGACCCAATAAAAAAATTAATAAAACCTGGCTGCACAACCTCAATTTTTTTTAGCCAATTTGGTTTGTCTATAGAGCTAGAGAGTGATGTTGCAAGCTCAAAAGGGTTTAAACCAGCTTGTTTGCTAAGTTTTAAAGCAATATTAGATGAAAAATCACCATGGTCAGGTTTAGACGACCTGCTGATTTCTATTTGAAGATTTTTAACACTGTTGTTAGCAATGATCTTTTCTGAAGCAATAGTTTTTCTTAATAGTTTTTTTAGCTTATCTTTCAATCTTTGGTTCCTGCTCTAAGTCTAATCAAGACATGTCGATTGGGTCTACATCAATAATCCACCTTACACCTTTATTAATGTCATTTTTCTCAATAAACAATATTACTTGATTAAGCGTGGAGTGAAGTTTTTTTCTATTTTTATTCAATAGTAATATTTGACCCCTATGTTTTCCTAGTTTTCTTTCAATAGGCGAAGAAACAGGGCCTAATAATAAAGTTTTTTGATTTTTTAGCGTTTCTCCAAAGCGGCTTATTTTAGAGAGAAACTCAAAAACCTTTGTTTTGTTGGTGGCTTCTGCCCTGAGTAAAGCTGCACCATAAAAAGGTGGCCATAAATGATTAATCCTTTCTTTAATAGAGTCATCAAAAAAAGACTTATAGTTATTATTGATAATTTTTTTCAATAAAGGATGGTTTGGGTTGTGTGTTTGAACAACCACCAACCCCCTTTCATTTCTTCTGCCTGACCTACCAGAGGCTTGCAAATAATGTTGGGCAAACAATTCGCTGCTTCTAAAATCACTTCCAAACAAACCTTGATCAGCATTTATAATTGCCACCATAGATAGATTTGGAAAATCATGACCTTTTGTTAGCATTTGAGTGCCTATCAAAATCTTTGCCTCGCCTGAATGTGCAAGCTCCATCGCAAGCTCCCGTTTTTTTTGGGATCTTGTTGTGTCTCTGTCTATTCGTAATATCTCTTCATTGGGAAACTGGTCCCTTAAACCTTCTTCAAGTTGTTGCGTTCCTTTACCAACAATCACATTATTACAGCCACATTCACTACATAGGGGAGGCTGTGTTTTTTGATAGGCACAATGATGACACTTTAGAAGATTAATTTTTTTATGCAAAACTAAACTCGTGTCACATCTTGGGCAGTCTTCTATATGCCCACAATCTTCACACATAGTTAGCGGGGCATACCCTCTTCTGTTTAAATAAATTAATACTTGTTTGTTCTTGCCAAGTTGTTTGGTTATGTCTTTAATTAATGGTTTGGTTAGGCCTTTGGTTATTGGGTGTAACCTCAGGTCTATTATTTTATTTTCAGGTAAAGGCGTTGAAAACACTCTTTTATTAATTTCAACAGTATTGTATTTTTTATTTTTTACATTAAAAAAACTCTCAAATGATGGCGTGGCTGAACCTAAAATCAGTTTTGCCTTGAGTTTTTTTGCTTTTACTACAGCAAGGTCTCTGGCTGAGTACATTAAACCATTTTGCTGTTTATAGGATTGATCATGCTCTTCATCAACTACAATAATTCCTAATGATGAAAAAGGAGTAAAAACAGCAGATCTTGTCCCCACAACTAATTGTGCAAGCCCTTTTTGTGCAGCAACCCAAACTGCTGCTCTGGTCTTTGGGCTAGTCCCCGAATGTATGATATTAACTAAGTCACCAAAACGAGCAGTTAACACATTGGCAGTTTGTGGGGTTAAGCCAATTTCTGGAACAAGAAATAACGCCTGACGACCAAGCTCCAACTCTTTTTCAATTAAGCGCATATATATTTCTGTTTTGCCGCTGCCTGTGATGCCATTAAGGAGAAGAACGTTGTTATTTTTGAGGTATTTCTCAGATTCTTTCAGGGCTTTTTTCTGTGCTTTAGTTAAGATTTTTCTTTCTTCCGCCACCCCCATAAAAGCCTTGTGTTCAATGTTGTTTGGATATTTGAGGTCTCTTAAGTACTTGGGAACAGCGGTTGAATAAACGCTGCCAATAGGATAATGATAGTAATTGGAACACCATTTAATTAGTTCTCTTGTCTCACTGTCGACAATTGGTGCCTCATCAATAATTTCTAAAAAAGGCTTTAACTTGCTTTTACTTACTTTGGACGAAGAACTAATATCATGTATAAACCCCAGCCTTTTTTTGTTCCCAAAAGGTACTTGGATGCGTTGACCAATTTGTGGTTTTATCTTAGATTCTGAGTTGACGCTATAGTCAAAAAGTGATTTAACTGGCGTTGGTATAGCAACGTTTAGTATTGATTTTTTCAACACCCTATAGACTTTATCCCTTTACTAACCAGCTCTAAGCCTTGCGATAAATAATCAGCATGCGAACCAATACCAAACCTTAAATAACCGTCCATGCCATAACAGTCTCCAGGCACAATCAAAACACTTTGCTCAGTTCTTAGTTTGTGAGCAAGCTCCATACTGTTAATGTTCATCGCATAACCCACAAAAGCCATCCCCCCTGCTTGTGGCGGAACAAAAGTAAATAAACCAGTGTGAGAATCTAACCAGGACTGAAATAATTTTAAGTTGTTTTTCAACATTTCACTTGACCTTGATAAGACTTGGCTCCTGGTTTTTTTCTCCATAATTTTTATTGCTATTTCTTGAGATAAAACAGAAGCACACAGTGATGTGTAATCTTTATGGGCCCATATTTCTTCAATTAATTCTTCATTGGCAACCAACCATCCTATTCTTAGGCCCGGGTGGGCAAAAGATTTCGAGAGCCCACAGCACACAATCGTTTTTTCATAAAACTCTATAAAGCTTCTGGTTTCTTTACCGCCAAGCTCTGAACCACGATAAACTTCATCTGAATGAATATAAGCGTTATTAGTTCTTGCAATCGATGCAATGGCGGTCATTTCTTCATCTGTCATTACCACCCCAGTTGGGTTGTTGGGATTGCAGATTGAAATTAATTTAGTGTTAGGGGTAACAAGTTCTTCTAACTTATTTAAATCAAGGTGCCAATCTAATTCTTCTTTGAGATTTATGGTTTTTATTTCAGCACCAAAATTTTTGGCTAAACCGGGTACTTGCATATAGGTTGGCAACACTAGAACCACCTCATCACCAGGCTTAATTAAGGTCCAAGCCATTATAAAATTAGCCTCAGCAGAGCCGTTGGTTAACAGAATGTTTGATTCATTGGTGTTGGGGTACCAATCTTTAATTACCTTAAGCAAACGAGGGTCACCCTGTGTATAGCCATAGTAGATCTCCATTGATAAAAACTTCTCTATTTCGTCTTTATCAAGCAAATCATTAATAGACATTGGGTGATTACCACTGTCACTAAGATTAAAGTCCACCTCATTTTCATAGATGGACTGAAAACGTTCCATTTCAAACCTTACAAACATAATGCTGAGAATAACATAAACTGTATATTCTTTTTCAATCTTGACATCTTAATCTTGTCAATATATCTTCCTCACAGAACCTATACAGCTAAAACTTATTACCGAATGAAAATCTTCTTTCCAAAAGAACCTGATAACGAATTAAGAACACCCATTGTTCCTTTGGTGGTGCAAAAATTCAGGTCTTTAGAATTTGATATTTTAGTTGAAGAAGGTATTGGAGAAACAGTCTCTTTAAACGATGATGCATACCTTAAGGCCGGCGCTAAAATAATAAAAAATCGTGTCGAAGCTTTTTCCACAGCAGACATTGTTTGTCGTCTCAATGTTCCAAATATAGAAGAAACCCAACACTTAAAACATAACTCTATACACATCAGCTTTCTTGATCCATTTAACCAAAAGGAGTTGATTGATGCTTTTGCTAAACAATCAGTTACTGCTATTAGCATGGAGATGGTTCCTAGAGTCACAAGAGCCCAAAAAATGGATGCACTTAGCTCACAGGCTAGCCTTGCTGGATATAGTGCTGTTATAGAGGCTGCAGAAAAGCTTAATAAGGTTTTTCCAATGATGATGACTCCAGCTGGAACTATTTCACCAGCCAAAGTATTTGTTGTAGGAGTTGGGGTAGCTGGATTACAAGCAATTGCAACAGCGAAAAGACTTGGCGCCAGGGTTGAGGCATTTGATACCAGACCAACTGTTGAAGAACAGGTTTTATCCTTAGGAGCTAAATTTGTAAAAATTGATATTGGTCAATTAGAGGAAACAGAACAAGGTTATGCCAAAGAACTGAATGCAGAGCAACTGGAATTGCAAAGACAAGGCATGATTAAGGTGTGCGGTTATTCTGATGTCATCATTACAACAGCACAAGTGTTTGGAAAAAAAGCCCCTTTGATTATCACCCAAGACATGATTGATGCAATGCAGCCTGGTAGCGTTATTATAGATATGGCGGTTAGCACAGGGGGGAATGTAGAGGGCTCTGTTGCCGGAAAAACAGTGATCTCAAATGGAGTGATCATTATAGGTAATGAGAACTTACCTGCTTCTGTGGCTACACACGCAAGCCAAGTATATGCTAACAACCTTTATAATATGATTGAAGAGTTTTGGGATAAAGAAAACAAAATTATGAACATCGACATTAATGACGAAATATTATCTGGATGTGTTATTTCTCACTCTGGGGAATCAATCGATCCACTAAGCAAATAAAGGAGAGAAACCAAATGGAGCCAACATTTATTTTATTATTGTTTGTATTGGTCTTATCTATTTTTTTAGGTTTTGAATTGATTTCAAAAGTACCTTCAACTTTACACACGCCATTAATGTCTGGTGCTAATGCAATCTCAGGCATTACTATTGTTGGAGCAATCCTGACCTCAAGAACAGAGTCAGTTAATGTTGAAATCACCTTTATCTTAGGGATGTTGGCCGTCTTCTTTGCGACAGTTAATGTTGTTGGTGGTTATTTAGTTACAAATAGAATGCTGAGTATGTTCAAGAAGAAGTAGATGGAATTTCTTAACACAATTTTTTCCCCAACCGCAAATGAAGCAGTGGTTAATTTAATTTATATATTTTCTTCAGTGCTCTTTATTATTGGATTGAAAATGTTGGGCTCACCTGAAACAGCTGCCAAAGGTAACCTGATTTCAGCCCTGGGCATGTTGGTTGCAGTGGTGGTGACTTTGTTAGATCAAAGCGTTACTAACTTCCAATGGATTTTTCTTGCCATGTTCTTAGGAGCATTCATCGGTGCAATTGCAGCCCTCAAGATTGAGATGACATCAATGCCAGAAATGGTTGCAATCTTTAATGGCTTTGGTGGGATTGCTAGTTTACTTGTTGGGTCGTCAGAACATATTTTATCAAGCACTGATAGTTTGGGTATTCTAATACCAATATTTCTTACAGTGGTTATTGGCGGCTTAACGTTTACAGGTAGCATTATTGCTTATGGCAAGCTTTCTGGCAGGATGAATGGAAACCCAATTTTGTACAAAGGGCAACAATGGATCAATGGACTGCTAGTTCTTTTGTTGCTGTTCTTTGGGTTTGAGATGATTGTTAATCAAGGGCTTGTTTTTACATTAAATTGGCAAGTTTTAACTGCAATTATCTGTTTATCTTTTTTGTTAGGTATCCTTTTAGTTATTCCAATCGGTGGCGGTGACATGCCAGTTGTTATTGCATTATTGAACAGTTATTCAGGACTAGCAGCCTGTGCAGCAGGTTTTGTTATTCAAAATAATGTCCTAATTGTGGCTGGCGCCCTAGTTGGAGCAAGCGGACTAATTCTGACAAATATAATGTGTAAAGCTATGAACAGATCCTTAGCAAATGTATTGTTCAGTGGATTTGGAGCCATCGTCGCCTCAGGAACAAGCAAGGGTGAACAAGGAGAGGTAAGACCTATTGTGACGGGAGACGCCTATTTAATATTGGAAGCCGCCTCATCGGTGGCTATAGTTCCAGGATATGGTATGGCTGTTGCACAAGCACAACACGCAGTTAGAGAATTAGGTGAATTATTAGAAGGGAATGGAACAACTGTGCAATATGTTATTCACCCAGTAGCTGGAAGAATGCCAGGACATATGAATGTGTTGCTAGCAGAAGCGAACGTTCCCTATGACCAGTTGATCGAACCTGGCGATATTAACCCAATTATTGAATCTGTAGATGTATGTATTGTTATTGGCGCAAACGATGTGGTTAACCCAGCTGCACGAGAAGATAATGAGAGCCCAATATATGGAATGCCAATAATTGATGTAGATAAAGCCATCACAACCTTTGTTCTTAAAAGATCAATGGCTTCAGGTTTTGCAGGTATTCAAAACCCTTTATTTTTTAAAACCAATACCCGAATGCTTTTTGGGGATGCTAAGGACTCTATTACAGCATTAGTTTCTGAGTTTAAGAGCTAGAGCCTCTTCATCTGCATATTAAGAACTTTTATTAAAAAGAGTTTTTTATCAATTTAATTTTTGTAAAAATTGTTTAATACTGTCTCTAGATAACAGAGACAAAAGATTATGAGTTATTACAATCAGTCATTAAGAATAGACACAACAGGGTTGCCATTAGAGTGGGTAGGCTACAAAGAAGCTGTGAAGCTCTATGCAGTCGATCAAGTGGTGTACACGTTGGGCAATGATCTTTATACGATATATGGAGGGATTAACTCAGCCTCAGGAGAGAGAAGCTCAATCACAGTGAATTCTATTATTGCTACATATGGAAGAACAAAGCATTTTCAAGCGAAAATGAGCCGATACACTCCTCCTTTAAATAACCAAACATTGTTCAAACGAGACGGGCATTTGTGTATGTATTGCGGTAACCGCTTCAATAAGAGAGAGCTAACACGCGACCACATCACACCTATTAGCCAGGGCGGAAGGGATCATTGGAAGAATGTCATTTCTGCATGTAAAAGGTGCAACCATCACAAAGGGGGAAGAACTCCTGAACAAGCAAGAATAGAGCTTTTAGCAATACCTTTTGTGCCTAATTATGCAGAATATATCTACCTTCAAGGAAGAAATATTCTTGCAGATCAAATGGACTTTTTATTAGGCTATATATCCAAATCAAGCCCAATTCACCATCGTATTGGTTTAGAAAAGAAAACCAAGATTTCCTAATCTAACCAAAGAGATTACTAACGATTATGAGTGAAAAAACCATTGAGTCTATCTTAAACGAAAAGCGACAATTCCCTCCATCAGAAACTTTTAGCCAGCAAGCAAATATTACCCCAACAGAACTGGAAGCATTAAAAAAACATGCGGAAGAAGATTACCAAGGGTATTGGGCGAAACTAGCACAAGAAAATCTTTATTGGTTTAAAGATTTTTCTACTGTCTTAGATGATACAAACGCACCAAACTATCAATGGTTTACTGATGGAGAAATTAATGTTTCCTATAATTGCCTCGACTTGAATGCACAAAAATTTCCAAACAAAAAAGCGATCATTTTTGAGGCTGAAAACGGAGAGACAAAAACTATTACATACCAAGAGTTGCTGGATGAAGTCTCCAAGCTTTCTAATGGCTTGTTAGATCTTGGGGTTCAGGCCTTGGATAGGGTGGTTATATATATGCCAATGGTGCCTGAGGCAGTTATAGCAATGCAGGCATGCGCACGAATTGGTGCAGTGCACTCAGTTGTTTTTGGTGGTTTCTCATCCAACGCCCTTAAAGATCGTATTGAGGATGCCGCAGCTAAGGTTGTTATTACCGCAGATGGGGCCTTTCGCGGGGGTAAAATAATTCCATTAAAAGACTCTACTGATAAAGCATTGGAGGGTTGGGAAACTCCGGTTAAAAATGTGGTGGTGTTCCAAAGAACAGGTGAGCCTATCAATATGTCCAACCAAAGAGACATATGGTGGCATGATCTCACTAAAGACCAAGACAGAGAGTCAAAAGCCCTAGCATTAAATTCAGAACACCCTTTATTTATCCTCTATACCTCAGGCTCAACAGGAAAACCAAAAGGGATACAGCATTCGTCAGGGGGTTACCTGTTACACGCAAAAACTACATTCCAATGGATTTTTGACATCAAAGATTCGGATGTTTTTTGGTGCACAGCTGATGTGGGTTGGATTACAGGCCATTCCTATGTTGCGTATGGACCCTTAGCGGCTGGAGCAACTATTTTAATTTATGAAGGGGCTCCAACCTACCCTCATCCTGGACGGTTCTGGGAGATCTGTGAGCGACACAAGGTCACACTATTTTACACGGCACCAACTGCAATTAGAGCGTTAATGAAGTTTGGCGACAATATTCCAAACCAGTATGATTTATCCACACTTAGACTACTGGGGACTGTTGGTGAACCCATTAATCCAGAAGCATGGATGTGGTATCACTCAGTAATTGGTAAAGAAAAATGTCCGATCGTAGATACTTGGTGGCAAACTGAAACAGGAGCAGCCATGATTAGCCCATTGCCCGGAGTCATTTCAACTAAACCCGGGTCATGCACACAGTCCTTACCAGGAATTATGATGGATATTGTTGATGATAGGGGAAACACAGTTGACCAACCTAACAAAGGTGGTTATTTGGTCGTAACAAAACCATGGCCTTCAATGTTAAGAACGATTTGGGGCGACAACGATCGATACATAGAAACATATTGGGCAAAATTCAACAATAGGCTCTATGTTGCTGGGGACAGCGCCAACCAAGATGAAGATGAGTTTTTTTGGATTATGGGGAGAATAGATGATGTCTTAAATGTTTCAGGCCATCGTCTAGGAACGATGGAAGTAGAATCTGCATTGGTTTCGCACCCAAATGTTGTTGAGGCTGCAGTGGTAGGAAAGCCACATGATATAAAAGGTGAGGGAATCTTTGCTTTTGTTGTCACCAAAGGAGAGCGACCGACTGAGGATAAAGAGCCTAAGGCAACAAAAGAACTAAGGAATTGGGTTGCTGAGCAAGTTGGCCCCATTGCAAAACCTGATGATATTAGATATTTAGAGAATCTTCCTAAGACTAGATCAGGAAAAATTATGAGGCGTCTACTCAGAGCAATTGCAAGAGGTGAGGAAATTACTCAAGATATCTCAACACTTGAAGATGAAGGTATTATTAAGCAACTCCAAGGAACAGATTAATCTAAGCTATGTGTTTTGGTTTGATAGTTGTTTGAAAAGTAATTTATACCAAATTATTCCAGCTATTCCAGCGAGAATATTCGCAACCACTTGAGCTACAAAAATCCCCCTAATACCAATGAATGAAGCAAATAAATAAGCCATCGGAACATAAACAACTAATGTCCTGGCAATTGAAATTGTCATGGCTGGCATGGGTTTACCAAAAGCATTAAATGAGCCATTACAAATAGCGGCTACACCAAGAAAGCCATAACCCCATGGGCAATAAAGCAATTGCATTTTAGCAATTCTAATAACCTCAGGGTCAGAGGTAAAAAAACCTAAGAAAAATTCAGCCGAGAGATATAAGAATACAATACAAAAAACTGAATAAACTAATATGAACCTTATAGAGAATTGAAAGCCTGCTTCCAAGCGGTCGAATCTTTTTGCTCCAAAGTTTTGCCCAACATAAGGAGACAGCGCCCCCCCAAGAGCCATTAAAATGACAATAATAAAAGCCTCTAGTCGGCCAGCCAGCCCAAACGCCGCAACAGCTGCTTGGCCATAACTACTTATAAGCGCTGTAACCAGAGCGGTTGATAATGGAGCAATAAGATTGCTGGCTATAGCCGGCAAACCAACATGAAGGATTTTTTTCCAAGATGCAGTAATTGACTTCAAGCTATGGTTAGTAAATTGTATTAAGTTATCTCGAAAAATGAGAATGCTTAATGCTGCTATTAAAAATAAAACATTAGCAAGAACGCTTGCTAATGCCGCACCTCTGACACCCATAGCAGGAAAGCCAAACCATCCAAATATCAGTATCGGATCCAATACCGCATTAACAATTGCTGAAGAGGCCATTAAAATAGAAGGTGTTGTTGCATCACCAGATGCTCTCATTACAGAGTTGCCTATCATAGGAACTGCCATAAAAAGTCCACCCCAATAGTAGATCTCCATATACTCCCTTACATAAGGCATCGTTTCTTCATTGGCGCCTAATAATCCAAAAACCATATCAATTGACGACAAACCAACAGCTATTACAATAATTCCTACCACGATAGACAGAAACATTGCGTGGGTTGCGATCTCTCTAACAACCTCTTTGTTTCCTGATCCAATTGCCCTTGAAGCCAACGAGGCAGTGCCAATCCCTAGCCCCATTACAATACCGCCTAAAACAAACCAAACAGGAAAAGCATAACTCACAGCAGCTAATTGAGCATACCCCAGTTGACCTATAAAATAAGCGTCAACTAGCCCATTTCCAATAATGACAAATAAACCAATAACCATTGGCGCCATCATTGAGATTATGGCTTTTGAAGGGGGGCCTTTGGTGAGTTTGGGGGTGTCGTCTTGCATGGCTGTGGTTTCAGTATTGCTGAATAATACAGGGGGGAATATTAATTACAATTATTCTTCTATGCCAGCTAGAGAGATGTATTTTATTTCTAAATAATCATCTATCCCATATTTTGAACCCTCTCTGCCCATGCCTGATTCTTTGACACCACCAAACGGAGCCATTTCAGTAGAAATAATTCCGGTGTTCAAGCCAACTATTCCATATTCAAGCTGTTCAGAAACCCTCCAACTTTTTGCTAAATCACTGGTGTAGAAATATGAGGCTAGGCCAAAAGGTGTGTTATTTGCCCTCTCTATCACTTCCTCTTCTGTTGAAAACGAAAATAAAGGTGCTACCGGTCCAAATGTTTCCTCATATGACACGAGCATTTCATCATTAGCATTCTTGATAACAGTGGGCTCATAAAACAACCCTCCAAGCTCATGAGGCTGACCGCCCAGAACAACCTGACCCCCATGATTTTTTGCATCTGCAACATGTTCTTCAACTTTGGCTAAGGCAGCTTCATCAATAAGAGGACCTTGATCTGCTAAAGGGTCAAAACCTTGGCTTGTTTGAAGTTTCCTAGCTTCTTTAACAAACCCTTCAGAAAACTGTTCATAAATATCTTGGTGAACATATATTCGATTAGCACAAACACAGGTCTGGCCTGTATTTCTATATTTTGCCGCAATTGCTCCCGCAATAGCAGCCTCTATATCTGCATCTTCAAAAACGATAAATGGGGCGTGCCCTCCCAGCTCCATAGACACTCTTTTCACTGTTTTTGCACACTCTTTTAGAAGCATTTTTCCTATCTCAGTTGACCCAGTAAACGTTAATTTACGGACTAGGGTACTGTCAGTTAATGCTTTACCAATGGTCTGGGCATTGCCGGTTAATACATTTAACAAACCTTTGGGCAAGCCTGCTTCCTCTGCCAAATAAGCAAAGGCCAACGCTGAAAAAGGAGTCTGTTTTGCTGGTTTACAGACAAGCGAGCAGCCTGCTGCAAGCGCAGGACCAACTTTTCTTGCCAGCATTGCTGAGGGAAAATTCCAAGGTGTGATTGCAGCCACAACTCCAACAGGTTGCTTGATAACTATAGTTCTCCTATCATGCATGTGTCCAGGTATTACATCTCCATAGATGCGTTTTGTTTCCTCTGAAAACCACTCAATAAATGATGCTGAGTATGCAATTTCTCCTATAGCTTCTGCTAGAGGTTTGCCTTGTTCATAGGTAAGAATTCTTGCTAAATCGTCCTGATTGGAGCAAATCAGATTATAAAAATCTCTCAGAATAGAAGCTTTCTCTTTTGCATGAGATTTTTGCCATTTTTTTTGTGCTTCTGCAGCAGCATTTATCGCAACATTGGTTTCTGTTGCACCACAATTTGGCACGCGGCCTATAATTTCTTGGTTTACTGGGTTGAGGACATCCAAAGTTGAGCTATCATCAGCGTCAACCCATTGACCGTTGATGTATGCTTTTTCTATGAATAAGCTCTGATTTTTTATTTCAAGTTTCATAAGCCTCGCTTGATTTACAAATGATCAATACCTCAAAAATTTTAACCCCCACTTCTAAATCTCTCCATTACTTCAGGGTCCATTCCTACCGATTTAGCTAATTCAGTAAATAGTTCAGCGGTAACAACAGTTGCATTATTTTCTTGTGTAAATTCTTCAGTGTTTTCAATCACCATTTTTCTTAAGGGGGGTGGAACATTCATTAACATTGTCATTGCTTTTTTGTCCCAATCCATAGATGTTACTGCATCCGCACCTTGCATGGCATTCTTAGGCTGTCCAAGATTATGTTGAGTAAGGTCCCCTATAGTTGTGTGGTAATAGATTTGCCTTGCTTCATCCCCCATGCCTATTGGTAGATCCATAGTACGGATTCTTTCTTCTCTGCCCATTTCTACTAACTTTTCATCAACAACGATAGCCTCTATTGTCCCGATAACAATGCCTGTGCTTTTTTCCAGTTTAATTATTTCATCAACAGTGCATTCTGCTATCTGAGGGCACTCTTTGAGGCTTGGAGGCTTCACTTTTTTTGAGGGGATTGATGTAAAGTTCGTAAACTCTAACTCATTAACACCTTCAGGGTAAAATTTAGCGGTTTCCATCATGTCGTCTAAATGTGAGGCGCTAGGGCAATTAACTACAAATTCACCAGTGTCACAAATATTCACAAAAGTATGAGACTCTTGTCTAAAGCCTACAATCATTCTTGGATTTTTTGTCATAACATCATATTGCATGATGTGTGAATAAGGGCCCGCATTAACAACACCTTCTTTATCCAATGTTGTAATAATGGTAATGAGTTTTGGCCATAACCAAATATCCGAATACCAAAAAGGCTTAATTTTTATTTCTGTTTTCATAATTTATAATAATTTAATTATTAGTATTAAATTCCCCTCTTTTAAGTTTTGTTATATAGATTTTGTATTCTTTCATCGCTTGATATCCGAATAACCAGATTATAGGGAGGTTAGCAATAATACAAAGACCGGT
>LWDU01042499.1_pt2 | contig 35971 bp, 28 predicted proteins | sample 727161 | NCBI WGS metagenome assembly LWDU01 (sample SAMN04566230, study PRJNA314399) | hydrothermal vent metagenome | isolation source: deep sea hydrothermal plume seawater | place: Mexico: Gulf of California, Guaymas Basin | collected 2004-07-11 | reverse complement strand
GGGCCAGATCGATGCCCGCCTCGAGAGTGGCGATGCTGGCGCGAAGGCCCGCCGCACCGGTGATTCCGTTGAGTACCAGGTCCAGATCCAATTCGGCGATGGCATCGAGTTGGTGCTGTTCTCCCACCCGCAGATCGGTGCCCGGTACCTCCGCAGTTTCGAAAGTGGCGCGGTCATCGGGGTCGATGATCACACAACATTCCGGTTGCTGTTGGAGGACCTGTTGCAGCAGTGGAACCACACGTTTTCCGGCGGTCAGTAGAACGAGCGCCTGGCTGCCGATCGACCCGGTACTCCCGAGGATGGCGATCCTGCGCTGCGCTGTCTTTCGGTCACGGTTCATGACGATCGTCTCCGCTCTCGTCACAGGGTAACGGAAGCGTCAGGCCGTGGGCATCGAGGATCGAAGATCATTGGATCGGCAACGCAGCGAAGAAGGGACCAGCAGCGAAACCTTGATGCGGTGTGGTTGCTGCGGTAGGCAAGGGGGCAGAAATCTGGTTGGAGGAAGCCCTGCTCAGAGAACTGTTTCGTATCCCCACTCCGTTTGGTGATTTCCCGGTCTTTGGTTACGGGGCGATGGTGCTGCTCGGGGTCCTCAGTGGCCTCTGGTTGTTACGAAGGGGGGCCCGACGCCAGGGCCTGGATCCCGACTCCCTCGCCGATCTGACCGTCATGCTGGTGCTGTGCGGGATCATCGGCGGCCGTATCTGGTACCTGATCCAGTTCCGCGAGAGGGTCTACGCCGAGGGCGACTGGCTCGAAACCTTTCGACTGTGGAATGGTGGCCTGGTGTTGTACGGGGCCATCGCAGGAGGTTTGGTCGGTTTCTTCCTGCTCCAGTGGCGCTCCCATTACGGTCCATGGCGCCAGCTCCTCGATCTGATCGCACCGGCACTGGCGCTCGGCATCGCCTTCGGTCGACTCGGTTGCTTCCTCAACGGTTGCTGCTTTGGCGGCGTCTGTTCCCCCGACTGGCCACTGGCGGCGATCTTTCCTCCCGGCAGTCCGCCGTCGCTGGCCCATGGCGATGGACTGCGCCCCAGTCCCACCTTACATCCGACGCAGATCTACTCATCGATCCAGGGAGCGATTCTGGCTCTCCTGTTATGGCTCGCAGGGGGGCCGCTGGCGGCTCGACCTGGCCGTACTTTCGCCCTTTTCCTGGGGCTCTATTCGATCGGTAGGAGCCTCGTGGAGTCGATTCGCGACGATCATGGCGTGGTACAGGGGGAGTGGACCGCCTCTCAACTGGCCTCCATCTTGGCGTTGGCACTGGCCATCTGGCTATGGACCACGGCCCCCTTCATCGAGCCCCAGCCCAACCTCATCGCGCGCCAGCCTGACCCGGATCAGGGTTGATGCTCCTCGGTACCCAACTCCCCAATTGTATTGGAGTTGGAAACTCGTAGAAAATTGGAATTCGCTGTTGATGTTCCTGTATGGATCTGTAGGATCCCCTTTCTGCTCGCGGTTCGCCCTTCGGGACACTCCCAGGCAACTCCAGACCAGGCCGAAACGAGATTCGTCTCGGGTCGGTGCACGGTTTCGTTGGCTGAGGGGTTTGTTCCCGAATCGAATTCACGAGTTTGCTCTTTGAAATATCGGGCCCGTGACGCGAAGAAGGTCACACACCATGCCTCCCCGGGTGTGGTGTGATCATGACCTGAACGCAAGTTCAGTGAATTGACTAATTTGTAATTGACAACTAGTGACGCGATTGACCGGCTGGGTGTTCTTCGATCTCGCCTTAGTGCGGGTTTGTTGAATAAACTGTCGGTATGCCAGAATAAAACTGAAGGGTTTGATACTGGCTCAGAACGTACGCTGACGGAATGGATTAGGCATGCAAGTCGTACGAGCGAACTCTTCGGAGTGAGCGAGTGGCGAACGGGTGAGTAATGCGTGGATGACCTACCCTGATGAGGGGGATAACCATTCGAAAGGATGGCTAATACCGCATACGGTCGCCAGGTTTTCCTGGTGATCAAAGCTGGCTTCGGCTGGCGCTTCAGGAGGGGTCCACGTGCTATTAGTTTGTTGGTGGGGTAACGGCCTACCAAGACTATGATGGCTAGCCGGCCTGAGAGGGTGTCCGGCCACACTGGGACTGAGACACTGCCCAGACTCCTACGGGAGGCTGCAGTCGAGAATCTTCCACTAATGCGCGAAAGCGTGATGGAGCAATTCCGTGTGAGCGATGAAGGCCTTAGGGTTGTAAAGCTCTGTTGGAGGGGCGTAATCCCCGGGAGAGAATATCTTTCCGGGTTGAACTCCCCTCGGAGGAAGCAGCGGCTAAATTCGTGCCAGCAGCCGCGGTAATACGAATGCTGCAAGCGTAGTTCGGAATCACTGGGCATAAAGGGCACGTAGGCGGCCCGACAAGTCAGTTGTGAAATCCCCCGGCTTAACCGAGGAACTGCAACTGATACTGTCGAGCTTGAGTACGGGAGGGGAGAGCGGAATTCCTGGTGGAGCGGTGATATGCGTAGAGATCAGGAGGAACGCCGGTGGCGAAAGCGGCTCTCTGGACCGTTACTGACGCTGAGGTGCGAAAGCTAGGGGAGCAAACAGGATTAGATACCCTGGTAGTCCTAGCCGTAAACGATGGGTACTAAGTGGGGGGGCTCCCAAGGCCTCCCTGCCGGAGCTAATGTGTTAAGTACCCCGCCTGGGGAGTATGGTCGCAAGGCTAAAACTCAAAGTAATTGACGGGGGCTCACACAAGCGGTGGAGCATGTTGTTTAATTCGATGCAACGCGAAGAACCTTACCTGGGCTTGACATTCATGTGGTACCAAACCGAAAGGGGCGGGACCGTCTTTTGGCGGAGCATGAACAGGTATTGCATGGCTGTCGTCAGCTCGTGTCGTGAGATGTTGGGTTAAGTCCCGTAACGAGCGCAACCCTTATCCTTAGTTACCAGCGAGTAAAGTCGGGGACTCTAAGGAGACTGCCGGTGTCAAACCGGAGGAAGGCGGGGACGACGTCAAGTCATCATGGTCCTTACGCCCAGGGCCACAAACGTGCTACAATGGTCGGTACAAAGGGCAGCAAACCCGTGAGGGTAAGCAAATCCCAAAAAGCCGGCCCCAGTTCGGATTGAAGGCTGCAATTCGCCTTCATGAAGTCGGAATCGCTAGTAATCGCAGATCAGCCATGCTGCGGTGAATGTGTTCCTGAGCCTTGTACACACCGCCCGTCAAGCCACCCAAATGGTCCGCACCCGAAGTCGCTACCTTAACCAGCTTGCTGGAGAGGGGCGCCGAAGGTGAGGGTCGTGAGGGGGACTAAGTCGTAACAAGGTAGCCGTAGGGGAACCTGCGGCTGGATCACCTCCTTTCTAAGGGATAACTTGGACCACTGCGATGGGTGACCATCTAGTGGAACGCTTGGGGACTTTCTTTCAGTTGCGGGCCCAATTTTAGATCCGGTTACAACTCACGGGTCCATTCAGGACGTCTGTCGTGTGAAACCAGGGGCTTATAGCTCAGCTGGTTAGAGCGCATCCCTGATAAGGATGAGGTCGGTGGTTCGAATCCACCTAAGCCCATTCATTCGACCCCTTTTGTGACGAGGAACTGCCTGGCAGGACCTCTCATGACGTGATTTGTAGCCTGCTAGTGAGGGGATGTAGCTCAAACGGGAGAGCGCTGCCTTTGCAAGGCAGAGGTTAGGGGTTCGATCCCCCTCATCTCCATTCGTGATCGATCTTTGAAAATTCGGTGGTTGGTCAATAATGAAATATGAGCGACATGCTCTGCAATTTTTGATTTGATTTGACAAAACTCGAGAGCGCATAAGCAATCTCCGGATCACAGGAGACCCGTGCGCGCCGTTCGATTGCGTCATGGCCCGGCTTCATCTGGGTGTGGTGTGATGGGAATGCGGTGCAAACGAGAAATAGTGGTCAAGCTACGAAGAGTGCATGGTGGATGCTTTGGTGCCAAGAAGCGATGAAGGACGTTGCAAGGCTGCGATAAGCCTCGGTGAGCCGCCCAGCAGGCTATGACCCGGGGATTTCCGAATGGGGAAACCCCTTGCGTCGAAGGCGCAAGACTCAGCCCTGAATTCATAGGGGCTGAGAGCGAACGAGGGGAACTGAAACATCTAAGTACCCTCAGGAATAGAAAGAAACCTCTACTTCCTTAGTAGCGGCGAGCGAAAAGGAACCAGCCTAAACCGGTGCGATGTCATAGCCTGGAGGCGTTGTCGTATCGGGGTTGTAGGAGCACCTGGCTCGTTCTCCAGAACGAGCAGGAGGTTACAAAATTTTTATCTAGTCGAAGGACCTGGAAAGGTCCACCGCAGATGGTGATAGTCCAGTAGACGAAAGATGAAAATCCTCCGGGTGTTTCCTGAGTAGCGCCAGTCCCGTGGAACCTGGCGTGAATCTGGGGGGCCCACCCCCCAAGGCTAAGTATTACTTGGCATCCGATAGTGAATAGTAGCGTAAGTGAAAAGTGAAAAGTACCCCTGCTAGGGGAGTGAAATAGTACCTGAAACCATGCATTTACAAGCTGTGGAAGCTCTATGGCGTTTACGTCACGGGCGACCGCGTACCTTTTGTATAATGGGCCGGCGAGTTACAGTCTGTTGCGAGGTTAAGTTCTTCAGGGACGGATCCGAAGCGAAAGCGAGTCTGAACAGGGCGTTCAGTATCAGGCTGTAGACCCGAAAGTGAGTGATCTATCCATGGCCAGGTTGAAGCGGGTGTAAAAACTCGTGGAGGACCGAACCCACTTGCGTTGAAAAGCGAGGGGATGAGCTGTGGATAGGAGTAAAAGGCTAATCAAACTCACAGATATCTGGTTCTCTCCGAAATAGCTTTAGGGCTAGCCTCGGGTGATAGCCGTTGGGGGTAGAGAGACTGATTGGGGTTGTGGGGGCTTCCCGCCTACCCGCCCTAGCCAAACTCCGAATACCAGCGGTCGTATCCCGGGAGTCAGACCTTGGGGGATAAGCTCCATGGTCGAGAGGGAAACAACCCAGACCGCCAGCTAAGGTCCCTAATGTAAACTCAGTGATGAAGGAAGTGTCGGTGCTAAGACAGCCAGGATGTTGGCTTAGAAGCAGCCATCATTTAAAAAGTGCGTAATAGCTTACTGGTCGAGCACCTTCGCGCCGAAAATTTACGGGGCTAAGTTTACAACCGAAGCTGCGGGATGTTTTTTAACATCAGTAGGAGAGCGTTCCATACAGGTTGAAGGGATACCGTGAGGAGTCCTGGACAGTATGGAAGTGAGAATGCCGGCATGAGTAGCGATAAAATGAGTGAGAATCTCATTCGCCGAAAACCTAAGGTTTCCTGGGCAAGGCAAATCCGCCCAGGGTTAGGCGACACCTAAGGCGAGGCCGAAAGGCGTAGTCGATGGACAGCAGGTTAATATTCCTGCCCCACTCGCGTGGACGGACAGTGGTGACGAAGGCCGAAAGAGGATCGCCCGGGTGATAGTGGGCGTTTCTGGTCTGAGATCTGCCGTAGGTAAATCCGCGGCAATAAGATCAAGGTCCCGGATGGAGCTCTTTTTTGAGCGAACTCCTCGGAAGGACTTCCAAGAAAACCCTCGGTTTGGTTGAAGCGTGAGTGATCGTACTAAAACTGACACAGGTAGGTGGGGTGAGAATCCTAAGGCGCTCGAGAGAACCCTCGTTAAGGAACTCGGCAAAATGACTCCGTAACTTCGGGATAAGGAGTGCCCCTCTGGGTTATGCCTGGGGGGGTCGCAGTGAAGAGGCGGTAGCGACTGTTTACTAAAAACACAGGTCTCTGCTAAGACGACTAAGTCGACGTATAGAGACTGACGCGTGCTCGGTGCCGGAAGGTTAAGGGGAAGGGTTATCCCTCGGGAGAAGCTCAGAACTGAAGCCCCGGTAAACGGCGGCCCTAACTATGAGGGTCCTAAGGTAGCGAAGTTCCTTGTCGGGTAAGTTCCGACCCGCACGAATCGCGTAACGACTTCCGCGCTGTCTCAACGAGGGACTCGGCGAAATTGCAGCAGCGGTGAAGATGCCGCTTACCCGCGACTAGACGGAAAGACCCCGTGAACCTTTACTGCAGCCTAGTATTGGGCTTCGGTTCAGCATGTGTAGGATAGGTGGGAGACGTTGATGCAGCAGCGCTAGCTGTTGTGGAGTCATCCTTGAAATACCACCCTTGTTGTTCTGGAGTTCTAACCCTTGCCCGTGAATCCGGGTGGGGGACAGTGCTAGGTGGGTAGTTTGACTGGGGCGGTCTCCTCCTAAAAAGTAACGGAGGAGTCCAAAGGCATCCTCAGTGCGGTCGGTAATCGCACGTAGAGTGTAAAGGTATAAGGATGCTTGACTGCGAGACTTACAAGTCGAGCAGGTGTGAAAGCAGGGCTTAGTGATCCGGCGGTCCCGTGTGGAAGGGCCGTCGCTCAACGGATAAAAGGTACTCCGGGGATAACAGGCTGATCTCCCCCAAGAGTTCGTATCGACGGGGAGGTTTGGCACCTCGATGTCGGCTCATCGCATCCTGGGGCTGGAGAAGGTCCCAAGGGTTTGGCTGTTCGCCAATTAAAGCGGTACGCGAGCTGGGTTTAGACCGTCGTGAGACAGGTCGGTCCCTATCTGTCGTGGGTGTACGAGATTTGAGGAGATCTTCCCCTAGTACGAGAGGATTGGGGAGGACGGACCTCTGGTGTTCCTGTTGTCGTGTCAACGGCATCGCAGGGTAGCTACGTCCGGGAAGGATAAGCGCTGAAGGCATATAAGCGCGAAGCCCCCTTCAAAACTAGATCTCGCATGAGACTCCTGGAAGACCACCAGGTTGATAGGCCGGGTGTGTAAGCACAGCAATGTGTTCAGCTGACCGGTACTAATAAGTCGATCGGCTTGACCGCTATTTCTCTTTTGCACGAGCACGGGCATCTACTCGATTCAGAGAGTGAGAATGTACGCTCGAGCAGAGTCATATCGAATCATGTCAATCATATTTGAGGCCAACCACCAATTTAAAATCACGCTACGTGTTGTTGCGGATTCGTTTTTTCGGAGCCGACAACTTCACGAGTAGAATTTCTGGGTGACCATAGTGGAGGGGTCACACCCGTTCCCATTCCGAACACGGAAGTTAAGTTCTCTACGCCGATGGTAGTGGGTTAAACCGCGAGAGTAGGTCGTTGCCCAGTTTTGAATTTGCGGGTTGTCGCGTCTTCGGACGTGGCAGCCCGTTTTTTTTATGCTCACTCGGTTTGGGTCCACGTCGAGGATGGCCATGGGAACAGTCCACTGAAGATGTCCACTGAAGATGTTCAGTGGGGTTGAACACTGCTGAATGAGACGGGATTGGAATCGGTCGGGTGGCTTCGTGCGGGCTATTTCTTCCTCTTCTTTTCCAAAAATGCAGTCATCCGTTCGATCTTCTCGGCGGATTCGAAGCAGATGGCCTGATAATTGCATTCCAGCTGGTCGCGACCTTCTTCATCCAGATCTGCGGCCTGATTGACGGCACTCTTGGCCAGTCGAACCGCTCCCGGAGCGTTCTTGCAGATTTTTCGAGCCAGCTTTTGCGCCTCGTGGAACCACTGCTGCGGTGCTGCGACTCGATTGACCAGGCCCAGACGCAACGCCTCCTCGGCATCGATGATCCGCCCGGTGAAGATCAGTTCGCGGGCATGACCCAGTCCGATCAGCCGCGCCAGGCGATGGGTGCCCCCGGCCGCAGGAATAATTCCCAGTCCCACTTCCGGCTGGCCAAATCGAGCATCTTCGGAGCAGACGCGAAGGTCGCAGGCGATCGCCAGTTCGCAGCCTCCACCCAGTGCCCACCCCTGGATGGCGGCGATGGTAGGGGCGGGAAACTCGGCGATGCGGCGAAAGATCTTTTGATTGACCCCCTCGTGAGCATCGGCGGCGCGCCGTTCACGCAGTTGTGCGATGTCAGCCCCCGCGACAAACGAATCCCCGGCGCCTCGAAAGATGAGGCAGCGGACCGAGGAGTCCGATTCGAGCGGTTCCAGCGCCTGATGGAGAGCATCTACCATCTGTTGATCGAGCGCGTTCTTCTTTTCGGGGCGGTTCAAGGTCAGGACGACCAGTCCGTCGATCTCATCATCGGTGTCGATCAGGACTCTGGGAGATTCATTCAACGATCACTCCTTCCACGGGGTGATCACGATCTTGCCACACGATTGGCGAGATTCCATCCGTTGATGGGCCGAGTGGATCTGCTTCAGTGAGAAAGTGGAATCGATGACCGGTTCGATCTTCCGCTGCTGTTGCAGCCGCAGTAGGCGAGTCAGGTCCGATCGACGCCCCATGGTGGAGCCGATGATCTGCTGATTCTTGAAGAAGAGCCGATTCAACTCGACCGTCACCTGTGAGCCACTGGTTGCACCGCAGGTGACCAGGCGACCGCCCCGCGCGAGTGCCTTGAGGCTCCCCTCGAATGTCGAGTGGCCGACATTCTCGAAGATGACGTCGGCTCCTTGGCCATCGGTGTGACTCTTGACCTCCTTCCACCAGTCAGGATCGGCGGGATCGAGGGTCTGTGTGGCCCCCAGTTTCTCGGCCAGTTGCCGCTTGGCTGCGCTGCTGCCGGTGGCGATGATTCGAGCTCCCAGCAGTTGACCCAGTTGAATCGCCATCGTTCCGACTCCACTGCCGGCGGCGATCACCAGCAACGTATCGCCCGCTGTCAGTCTCGCCTTGCGGAGCATCGACCACGCCGTCAGGGCTGACAGCGGCAACGCTGCGGCCTGTTCCCAGGAGATCCCCTCGGGGCGATCGAGCAGTTGTCGTTCAGCTACGATGATGGTCTCGGCACAGGTACCATTTCGAGTCTCGCCGAGGATCCCGTACTCGGGACACAGCATGTCATCGCCGTCACGGCAACGGCCACAGAGGCCGCAGGAGAGCCCGGGGATCAGCACCACATCTCGGCCAAGCCACTTCTGATCGGTTCCTTCTCCGAGGGCCTCGACGACTCCGGCACCATCACAGCCGGGAATCAGTGGCAGTGGGAATCGATGTCCAGCGACTCCCTTTCGCACCCACAGATCGAGGTGATTGAGTGCCGATGCGCGCAGGCGTACTCGTACCTCGCCGAACGAGGGCTGCTCGATCGGGACCTGTTCGAGCAACAGTTGATCGAGATCTCCATGTTCTCTGACCTGTGCGCAGTGCATCGTCATGATGGTTCTTCCTAGAGCGCCACGTCGTCGCGGCCGACCAGGCCAGGACGTTTGGCCCAACGAGGTTTCCGTTTGGCGAGAAACGCCTCGACTCCCTCGGTCGAGTCGGGGTGAGGCAGCACTTCCGACAGGTAGTCCCGTTCGATCTCGAGTAATTCGGTGGCGAGGCGCTTTCGACCGACTCGGTGCAGTTGCCGGATCGTGATGGCCAGGATGGCAGGACTGATGCTGGTGTAGCCAGCGATCTCGGCCTCGATGGCGCCGTCGAGAGTGCCATCATCGGCGACCTCATCGACGATCTGCGACCGGGCCATCGAATCCGCCGTGGCCGCCTGGCCCGAGAGCACCATCCGTACCGCTCGACCGTAACAACGGCGTTCCACCAGTTGCACGATTCCTGCGGGGGGATAGCAGCCCAGATGGATTTCAGGGAACCCGAGCAGGCTCGATCGCTCCGCCACGATCCGATCGCAGGCCAGGGCCAGTTCCAGGCCACCACCGAGACAGCGTCCTTCGATGGCCGCGATGACGATGGCATCGAGCTGGTAGATTCGCCGTAGGCAGTCATGAAAGGCGGGAAGCAGCGCTGGCATCTGATCTGGAGTGTGCTGAGAAATGTCGGTTCCGCTGCAAAACTCCTGGTGGGCCCCGCGAATGACCACAACGCGGGCGATGTCATCGTTGCGGATCAGTTGCAGTGATTCATCGAGATCACGACACATCTGAAGATCAAGCACATTGAGGGGGGGGGAATCGAGGGTGACGGTGCTTACCATCAACTCACCTTGCGATTGAGTCTCGACAATGACTGGCACTGATTTTCTCCCTCTTTAACGACCCTTGAATTCCGGCGGACGCTTCTGCTGGTGGGCGGCGATCCCTTCGCTGGCGTCTTCGCTGGCGAACAGCCGCTGTTGCAGTTCTCTTTCCAGTGCAAGCCCCTCATGGAGACCCATCTCGAGGCCACTCTGGATGCTTCTCTTGATCAGTCCTACTGCGAGGCTTGCCCGCTGAGGTGGACAGTAACTGCAGGCGATCTGATGCACCGCAGACTGGAAATCCTCTGCCGGGAGGATCCGGTCGATGAGACCGGCTTCCACGGCGTCGTCGATCTCCATCATCCGGCCATCGATACACCACTGCAGCGCTTTTGATTTTCCGATGGTTCGGGCCAGTCGCTGGGTCCCTCCGGTCCCTGGCAGGACGCCCAACTGGACCTCGGGAACCCCGACCTTGCCCGATCCTGCGCAACCGATGCGCAGGTCACAGGCGAGTGCCACTTCGAGCCCGCCGCCGACACAGTGGCCTTGGATCTGAGCGATGACCAGCTTGGGCGTCTGTTCGAGCCGTAACAGCGTTTCGTTGGCGTGGAGACAGAAGTGGTACTTCCACTCGGGTGTCACCTGTTCGAGCATCCCGATGTCAGCGCCGGCACAGAAAAATCGGTCTCCGGCACCTCGCAACACCATGACATGTGTTTCCGGGGAAAATCGCGCGTCGATCACCGCCTGATCCAACTGCTTCATCATCTCGTGAGAATAGCAGTTGGCGGGGGGCTGACTGAGGGTCAGGTATCGAACGGGCCCCTGCTGCTCCACCGTGACCAGCGAGTCGTCGGAGGAAAGGGGTTTCGGGTCATTTCGGGTCATCGGGGCTCCGTCCGGATCTGCTCCAGTGTCGAGGAACTGTCGTGTATCCTGCTCTGGTCGGGAGGGTCGCATCTCTGGTGGTTCGAGGCAACCGCACTTCTCGAGGCTCAGCCTCTCGCTGGCCGGTGGTGTGATCGAAGATGTTCAAATGGAAAGGGTTGCCGATGGTACGCCAGATCACCGTGATCGGAGCCGGAACGATGGGACAGGGGATCGCCCAGGTCACCTCGATTCACGGCATCTCCACAAGACTGTGCGATGTCTCCGCCGAGGCACTGGCTGGCGCCAGCGTCCGGATCGAGGCGAGTGTCGAGAAGGGGATCGAGAAGGGCAAGACTCCCGCCTCGGCGCGCGATCAGTGCCGCCGTTGTTTGACCACATCTACCGACATCGAAGAAGCGTGTCAGGAGAGTGATTTCGTGATCGAAGCGGTGCCGGAACTGCTCGATCTGAAGGCGAGTATCTTTGCTCGGGTAGAGCAGGTGGTGAGTTCCGATGCCATCCTCGCCACCAACACATCCTCCTTGCCGATCACCGATTTGGCTTCCAGTCTCCAACATCCACAGCGCTTCGTTGGCATGCACTTTTTCAATCCAGTGCCGATCATGGCACTGGTCGAGGTGGTCCGGGGTGCGGCCAGTAGTGAGTCGACGGTCGAAGCGGCAGTGTCACTGGCGGTGGCCCTGGGGAAGGAACCGATCGTGGTGCAAGACTCCCCCGGATTCGCGACTAGTCGATTGGGGCTGGTGATCGGGCTCGAAGCGATTCGTATGCTGGAAGCGGGGGTCGCTTCTGCCGAGGAGATCGACAAGGCGATGGAACTGGGATACCGCCATCCGATGGGACCGTTGCGGTTGACCGATCTGGTGGGACTCGATGTGCGTCTCGCCATCGCTGAATATCTGCACCAGGAGATCGGCGAGCAATTTCGCCCTCCCGAACTGCTGCGACAACTGGTCGCCGAGGGGCACCTGGGCAAGAAGACCGGCCAAGGCTTCCATCGCTGGAGTTGACCGACCTCGGACCCTTGCCGAAATCTGACTATCTTGTGTTCTGGACCCCTTGAGGTCGATGTGCTACCCCCAGGATTGACTTGGCCCGGGCACTGAGTAATGTTGATGGATGAGGAAAACCCCGCCTGGGTGAGAATTCCAGTGGATCGGCCGAACCTATCTATCGGCCTTGGGAGGGTGATGAGATGAAATTCAATTATGTCCTGGCACTGTTTTGTCTGGCCATGGCCATGGCCACATCGATCGGTGCGCAAGAAACCGCAGTTTCCTTGACCGGAGGCTCGGGTGTCACAGGCGAGGTGATTCAATCGCATATGCTGCTCGACTCCAGTGTCGTGGTACAGGGGTGGTCGATGGGGGTGTGTCACGATACTGACAACCTCGAGTTGACCGCCGCTCAGGACGGTCCCACCACCGCCATCATCAATGGTGGCGGCGCTCCAGACTTCAACGAGATGAATATCTATCCCGAAGGATTGACGGTTGGAGTGGTGATCTCCTTCGTCGGCAGCGCCTCTCTCGACCCGGGAACCGGTTATGGACTGCTCGATATCGATTACCTGTTGACCGGAGTGGCGACTGCCGGGGGCTTGCCCATCGATGCCGAGGTCGCTTTCTGCGGCACCCTTGGATCTCCTGCAGTCGATGTGGTGATCGTATCGGGAGGGGCCAGTCTGACCCCGGATCAGACCAACGCCAACATCCAGATCATTCCGCCACCGGACTTCTGTCTCGACCTGGTGTGTCAGGGTGGAGTCTCTGATTCGATCCTCAGCTGGAGCGAATGCACTCCTTTTGACTATGTACTGGTTCACCGAGATGGCGACCTGATCGCCATGTTGGATCCGGGCGTGACCGAGTATGTCGATGCCGACCTGGCACCGGGTTCCTACACGTACTCCCTGCTGGGAGTGGTCTTTCCCGATCCTGTCAGTAACCCTGAAGTGGTCAGCGCCATCTGTACCACCTCGATCATCCCGGTCACCGCCGAGGGGGTCTCTCCGACGGTCGGGCACTACCTGGGTGGAATCGCCATACAGGTGACGGGATCTGGATTCCTCGCGGCGTCCGATACCGAGGTCACCATCGACGGCGTGGTTCTGCTGGATCTGGTCGTGGTCGACGACAACACCGTGACCGGTCTGTTGCCGCCATCGATCAGTGGCATCGGCGCGGTCGATGTTCGAGTCGCCAATTCACTGGGAGAGGCGACATTGCCGGGAGCCTTTACCTACGGATTTATCCGTGGAGTGGTCAATGGCGATAGTCAACTCGACATCGGGGATGCGATGTATCTGGCCTATTACCTCTTTTCTGGCGGAGATGCTCCCGCCTGCCTGGAGGCGGGCGAGGTCAATGGCGACGCCCTGATCGATCTGGCAGATCCGATCTACATCGTCACGTATCTGTTCCGCAGTGGCCCGATGCCGCTGGCCCCCTTCCCGGAAGCGGGTCTCGATCCGGACCAGGCGAACGGCTACGGCTGCAACCCCTGATCGTCAGCCGATCCTCACCAAAACCCTTCGCAACCTTCGAGGTGGCCCCGGCGAATCGCCGGTGAAGCCTCGTCGCGAGCCGTTGGTGCCCTGTCCTGAACAAGGCTGACGGTCAGATTGACCCTTCTGTGACCACCCTGTATCCTTCCTGGCCAGCCCTGTTTCGACTGCGGTGGGCACCAGCGTTGCAAGACGATCAGCGATGAAATAATCGGGGTGTGGCTCAGTTTGGTAGAGCGCCACGTTCGGGACGTGGAGGCCGGAGGTTCAAATCCTCTCACCCCGACCAATAATCTTCGGCCGTGCAGCAAGGCTGCACGGCTGCTTCACCTCCTGGTCCATTATCTTTTGCAGCCTCCCGCTGGGGCAGACCATCGGTTACCTTTTTTGAATCCGGAAAGTGGAGGTCTTCGAATGAACCATGAAGTGGCCCTGGAACGTTACGCCGAGTTGATCATCCGAAAAGGCTGCAACATCCAGCCGGGGCAATCGCTTTATCTGGGTGCGGACGCTGAATCGAGAGATTTTGCCATCAAGGTGGTGGAGGCGGCTTACCAGGCGGGGGCACGATTTGTTCATGTCGACCTGGGAGACGATCGGATCCAACGCTCCCGCATCTTGCATTCGCAACAGGAAGAGTTCCTCGACCATATTCCCCGCAGTTTACCGGTCCGCTTTGATGAGGCGGTGGAGGAGCAGGGAGCGATGTTGCGGCTGGTCGGTACTTCCGATCCTGAAGCTCTTTCTGGTCTCGATGCGGATCGAATCAATCGCTGTCGTATCGCCGGGCACAAGGCCGCTACACGCTTTTATGATGATGGAATTGGAAGATCTGCAGTGCAATGGTGTGTCGCCTCTGCGGCGACCATCGGCTGGGCGGAATCGATCTTCGATCATCTCGATGGAGTTGCCGCCAGGGACGAACTCTGGAAACAACTCCTGACCATCGTACGGGCTGATCGGGAAGATTGTCTTGGCGCGTGGGAAGAGCACAATCGCCAGCTCAAGAGTCGTGGAAAAGCACTCAATGAACTGAAGATTGAACGGTTGCGGTTCAACGGGCCGGGAACTGATCTGACCGTTGGGCTTTCGCAGGCCGCTCGCTTCGAAGGCGGTGGTGCCATCAGTCAAAGAGGTCAAGAGTTCATTCCCAATCTTCCCACGGAAGAGGTATTCACCACTCCCGATTACCGCATGACCGAGGGCACCGCACAGGTGACGAGACCGTTCCTGGTCAACGGGACCCTGGTGGAGGGGCTCACCATCGAGTTCAAAGATGGAGTTCTGAGCGACTTCAGCGCACAGAATGGTGGCGAGACCTTCCGCTCCTACATCGACAGCGATCCCGGGGCGAGGCGACTGGGCGAGGTGGCGCTGGTGGGTATCGATTCACCGGTATTTCAGAGCGGCCATGTATTCCGCGAAATCCTGCTCGATGAGAATGCTGCCTGTCATGTTGCGGTAGGCAATGCCTACAAGACCTGTCTCGAAGGTGGAGTGGAGATGACTCCCGAGCAGTTGGAGGCGATCGGTTGGAATTCTTCGACCGCTCATACCGACATGATGATCAGTAACGAGGAGGTAAATGTGACCGCTGTCACCACTTCCGGCGACGAGGTGCCATTGCTGGTGAACGGGGCCTGGGTATCGCAATGAGCCGGCGCATCGTCAAGATCGAGGCTGCTCCCCTCGATCTTCAACTGAAGGAGCCATTCGCCATCTCTGGTGGCGAATCGAGTCGAGTCGATCTGACCCTGGTGCGAATGGAACTGTCGGATGGGACGGTGGGGCTTGGTGAGGCGGCCCCCTTCCCCGCCTACGATGGCCAGACACGGACTGCAGCGCTGGAGGCATTGGCGACAGCCGCACCTGCTCTGATCGGACTGGACCCTCTCCTTTCTCATCAAATTCAACAGACCACCATCGAGGCGGCTCCGGGTTCCTCGAGCGCCCTTTGTGCCCTCGAGATGGCGGCGCTCGATGGATTCACTCGTCAGCAGCAGTGTCCGCTCCATCGCTTTGTTGGCTCAGCCAACGCTTCTCTCGTCACCGATCTGACCATCGTCGCCGGAGATCTCGACCACGCGTCTCGATCCGCCAGCGAAGCGAGCGCCGCTGGATTCAAGACACTCAAGATCAAGGTGGGGCGCGACGGTCTCGATCACGATCTGCAGCGACTCGAGATGATCTCTCGTGCGGCACCCGACTGTGGACTGGTACTCGATGCCAACGGTGGCTACGAGGCGGCCGAGGCGCAGCAACTGATCGAGAAGGCTCTCGCCGAGCGAATCCCGATCGATATGCTGGAACAACCGGTGCCACAGGAGGACGAGGCGGGAATGGCTCGATTGACCGCCCTCGGTCAGGTGGCGATCTGTGCCGATGAATCGTGCAAGAGTGCTGCCGATGCGATGCGAATCGTTCAGCACCGACTGGCCAATGTCATCAATATCAAGACGCAGAAGTGCGGCGTGCTGGAAGCGATTCGAATCCACCAGATCGCCACCGCCGCAGGGATCTCGCTGATGATGGGCGGGATGGTCGAGTCACTGCTCTCGATGTCTTTCTCAGCACACCTGGCCCGGGGACTCGGTGGGGTGCGCTGGATCGATCTCGACACACCGCTGTTCATCCGGGAGCATCCTTTTGTCGGTGGGATCGAATTCGATGGAGGATCCGTTACCCTGGATGAACAGAGATCAGGTCACGGTGTCGATTTGTCACCTGGCAACGATGCGTTTCCGGCGCTGTCCTGGAAAATACTGGCCGAGGAGAATGGCACATGAATCTGCTAGCCCTTTCGCTATGGATGTCGATCCTGTCGCAGGATCCTGTTCCTCAGGAAACGGAGACCACCCCGTCTCGCCTGGAGGCGATGATCATCTTGCAGGAAATCTCCGGACGACCCGGTCGTCCCGATCAGCAAACAGAGATGCAGCAGATGGTGCTGGCTTCCGATCGTGTACTGCTGGAAGACCGGCAGCGTGGCCTGCTCACCATCTTGCGTCTCGATGGGGATCAGCCGCTGTTGAGAGAGATTTCCGCGGACCGTTCCGTCTATCGGGAAAGCTCCGATCTCGGGCGGATCCAGAAGGATCGATGGATCCAGGAGAAACAGCTGGAGCAGCGCAGTAGAGTTCTTCCCACGGCCGAGCGAGAGCAACTATTGAAGGCGAGCCACCTGCGACTGTCGAAGAGTGGCGAACTGATCCGGGAAATTCGCGTCGAGCAGTCAGAAACCACTGAACAGCGATTGGGCCTTCCGGTTCGGTCGGTTCGGATCTACGAAAATGATCGATTGATCACTGATTTACTGGTGGCGGACCTCGAGGTGCCCTTTCCTCTGGCCAAGTTTCACCGCGCCAGTGGTGCTTTCGGAGCCGAGGTCCAGGGCGCACTGGAGAAGATCGAAGGGCTTCCTCTGGAGGGCGTCATACATGTGGTGACTGCGACATTGTCGCATCCACTCACCTTCAAGGTCACCCAATGGGATCGACGATCGGTGCCTGCTTCCTTGTTCGATGTCCCCGCTGGATGCGAGAAACTGGAAGAGAGTGCTTTCGTCCATTGCCCGATCTGTGGTCAGCAAGTCGAACGAGAAGCATCCGCTGCCCGGGCGCGAACCCGGCAGGGGGACTGGCTCTTCTTCGACCAGCGGGAGTGCTTCCAGAAGTGGCGAGTGGCTCGAAAGCAAAAAACCTCGGGCCAGCGCTGAACTGGAGCGGGGCCCGCTATTCCCTGGGGTGGGGTCAGGATTCGAGCGCCTCGGTCAACTGGTCGAGATCGACCGGGTGCGACTCGAGCGCCTGGCGGACGATCGACCCGATTCGTTGCAGTGCGTCGTTGTCGACTCCTTCGACTCGAACCGTCAAATTGGCCGTCGTATTGGATGCACGGATCAACATCCAACCATCGTCGAAGGAGAGCCGGACTCCATCGAGATCGATCAGGGTACCGCCGCAGGAATCATCCCGGAATTGCTCAACCAGCGCAGCGATCACCTGGAACTTGTGTGCTTCCGAGACTGGAATCTTGACCTCCGGGGTCGCCTCCATCTCGGGGATCCCGTCGAACAGGTCGGAACATTGGCCGCCCTGAGAAGCGATGATCTCGAGTGTCAGTAAGGCGGCAAAGAAGGCGTCATCGAAGCCATCTCCACCGTGTTTCACACAGATGTGCCCCGACAGTTCGCCTGCGAGAATCGCTCCCGTCTCCTTCATCTTTTCCTTGATGATGGAGTGGCCCGTTTTGCTGAGTATCGGTACTCCTCCGGCTTTTTCGATCAGCTCGGGCAAGTAGTCGGAGCATTTGACATCGTAGATGATCTTGCCACCGGGGACCTGGGCGAGCAGGTGTCGAGCGAAGGCGACCAGCAGATGGTCAGCGGATCTTTTCCTGCCCTTCTCATCGATCACTCCGACTCGATCGGAGTCACCGTCGAAGCCGAAGCCACACTGGAAATCTCCAGCCGCAACCTTGTCACATAGGTTCTTCATGTAGCGAGGAACTTCCGGGTCGGGAAGGTGATTGGGAAAGGTACCATCCGGCTCGGGGTAAAGGGCGTCCACCTCGATCCCGAGTGCTTCAAAGAGTGGAATGGCGACCGGTCCTGCCGTGCCATTGCCGCAATCGATGGCGACCTTGAATCCGTCGGGGAACTGGAAGCGCTCGGTCCGGTTGGCGATGTAAGGCTGGATCACCTCGGCGGAAGTCGCCTGGCCTGGAGTCTCGACCGCACGAGCAGCGTTGGCGATGTTGCGAAGAGTCTGCAGTTCATCCCCCCAGATCGGCATCACACCGCGGGTGATCTTCAGTCCGTTGTACTCGACCGGATTGTGGCTGCCGGTGATCATCACTCCACCATCGGCACCCAGGTGCTGGACCGCCCAGTAGAGCAAGGGAGTCGGAACCTCTCCCACCTCGATGACATCGAGTCCAGCTTTCAGCAGGCCATCTCGGACTCGCGCGGCAAAGGGCGCACTGGAATCGCGGATATCGTGGCCGACGGCGACAGAGCGGCTCCCCTCGGAGGAGAGTAATTGGCCCAGACCGAGTCCGATCCGTTCGACGATCTCCTCGGTCAGGTCTTCTCCAACGATGCCACGGATGTCATAGGTTCTGAAGATTCGCTCGGGAAGTTCCACTGGGTCCATGATGACTCTCCTTTGCTCAGATCATGAAGGAAAGCAGGGGTCGGTTGCAAGGGCTCCCGCTGTCCAGACGAGGATTGTTCCGCTATCCTCTCCAGCAATTCTCCAGGTGGAAATAGAGGTGGCATGATCTTGCGATCGATTCAAGGCTGGCTGGTGCTGATCAGTCTCTGGTGCGCTGTATTTGTTCAGGCCGATGATCATCTGGTGGTACTGCACGTCAACGACATGCATGGACAGTTGCTCCCTCGAAAAAGTGGCGAGAATCTCAGTGGTGGAATGGCCGGGTTGAGCCAACTGGTCTCGTCGGTACGCGATGAGGTGGGTAGCGAGAATGTATTGCTGCTCGACGCTGGCGACTGGTTCCAGGGTACTCCAGAAGGCGCCAGCGACGGCGGCCTTCAGATGATCCGAGCGATGGAGTGCCTCCAGTTCGATGCCACGACCCTGGGCAACCACGATTTCGATTATGGCATCGACAATTTGCTGAATCTGATCAATGCCACGTCCATTCCGGTGATCGCATCGAATGTGACCGAGTCTTCGGGACGCCTTCAACAGGTGCTACTGCGCGACCACATCATCGAGCGCGGTGGCTTTCGGGTCGGGTTGATCGGAATCTTGACACCGGATGCGCCCAACATCATCGCTCCTGCGGTGGGCAAAAAGTTACAGGTGGCGCCGCTGGCCGACGCGGTGAGAAAGGCGAGAGATCGCCTCCGGCAACAGGGCGCCGATCTGCTGGTGGTGCTCTCTCATAGCGGAGTGAAGCTGGAAAGACCGCTCGCCGGAGAAGTCGAGGGTATCGACCTCATCGTCGGCGGGCACTCCCATACCCTGGTCGATCCACCATGGGTGGAACCAGTGCATGGCACGGTGGTAGCCCAGGTCGGAGCCAAGACTCGCCATCTCGGGCGCATCGAATTCTCACGCAAGGGCAAGTCCGTCACCGTTTCCACGTCGGTGGTGGCTGTCGAAGCCCTCTCCGTTGCGACCGATCCGAAATTGAAATCTCTGCTCGCTGCGGTGAATGCCACGGTCGGCGAGAAGATGAATCGCAAGGTGGGAGAATCCCCGGAGGCTTTACACAGTGGGGGGCACAAGGAGAGTGGAGCGTTCTCCTCGCCACTGGGTCGCTGGATCTGTGATTCGATGGCGGAAGCGGCAGGTGTCTCCGCATCCTTCCACAATCATGGTGGAATCCGTGACGACTTGCCTTCTGGAGAGGTGCTGTACCGCGATCTCTTCGAGATCTCGCCCTTTGGCAATCGCGTGACCGTGGTGACCTTGACCGGCAAGCAGTTGAAGCAACTGGTCGTCCAGTCGCTCACCACCGAGGGAAGAGGAGTCGACTTCCACGGCATTCGGGTGCAGGTGGCGGAGGCGGACGGAGGTCCGGTCGAAGTCGAACAGATCCTTCTCCAGGGCGCCCCGATTACCGATCAACAGCAATTTCGCATCGCCACCAACGATTACCTTGCCAGCGGCGGGGATGGCTGGGATCTGCTAGCGGCCGCTCCCAGGGAGGATGGTGGATTGTCGGTGCTGGAAGCGACCGAGCGGGCGCTGGAGAAGGCGGACTCCGCCGATCGGATCTATGCCTCCATCCAGGAGGAGGTTTACCTCTCATCATCGGCCGATGGAGCAGGGGGGGCCCACTGGCTCGATCGTGCCCGCAGTCTGCTGGGCCTGCTGGTTCTGGTCACACTCTGCTGGGCGATTTCGACCCGTCGTAATGAAGTTCGCTGGCGTACGGTGTACTGGGGGGTGGGGCTGCAACTGCTGCTGGCGTTGGTGATCCTGCGAACCGATTGGGGCACTTCCTTCACCTCTGCTGCCAAGGAGATCTTTCAGGGGATCCTCGACTTCTCCCAGGTCGGGACCGCCATGGTCTTCGGCACCTTGTCGTCGGCGACCGGTGTTGGATTCCAGCTGTGGATCGTCTTGCTCGGGACCATCATCTTCGTCTCGGCATTGATGGCGATCTTCTATCACATCGGATTGCTGCAGATCGTCGTGTGGCTGATCGCTCGTTTGATGCAGATGACGATGAAGACCAGTGGTCCTGAATCTCTCGCCGCTGCGGCCAACATCTTCGCCGGACAGACCGAGGCGCCACTGGTGATCCGTCCCTACCTGAAAAAGATGACCAACTCCGAGGTGATGGCATTGATGACAGGAGGTATGGCGACCGTGGCGGGGAGTGTCTTTGCCGCCTATGTCAGTCTTGGAATTGACGCCGGTCACCTGCTGGCGGCCAGTTTCATGTCGGCGCCTGCGGCCTTGGTGGCGGCCAAGTTGATGGTCCCCGAGAAGAAGGAACTAGGTGACCCCACTGCAGCCAAACTGGAGATCCACCGTTCCGACTCCAATCTGCTCGATGCTGCCTGTCGAGGAACCAGTGAAGGGTTGATCCTGGCACTCAATGTCATCGCGATGTTGATCGCATTCGTGGCCATCGTGGCACTGGCCAATGCGTCGCTCGCCTGGTTGACCCAGCACATCTCCTACTGGGCACTCTCCTTGGTAAATATGGTGAGCCAGGGAGATCACGCCGTGCTGGCGGAATCACCCTACTTCAACCTGCAAGATGTCTTCGGTTGGATCTTCTATCCATTTGCCTGGTTGCTGGGGGTCGACTTCAAGGATGTGCCAGCGGTCGCTTCGCTGATCGGAATGAAGACGGTGCTCAACGAGTTCGTGGCCTTTATCGAACTCTCCGGGGTCGACACTCTCAGTGATCGCTCTCGCGCCATCACCACCTATGCCCTCTGTGGCTTCGCCAATTTTGCCAGTGTGGCGATCCAGATCGGTGGAATCTCGTCGCTCGAGCCTTCCTTGCGACCGCGACTCTCCTCCTTGGGATTGAGAGCACTGGTCGGGGGCACCGTCGCGGCGCTGATGACAGGTTGCGTTGCCGGAATCGTCATGCAATGACGGAACGATTCGATGTCGAGGCGGCTTGTCGATGGATTCGCGATCAGTGGTGCGAGTTGGCGCACGAACTGACGCACGATGGCGAGCAGGACTGGTCGGAAGTCGGTCCCGATGTGGGGATCGTGCTCGGTTCCGGGATCCAGTTTCCCGCCGATGGCTGGACTGAATATTGCCGCATTGCAGTTCGCGACATTCCCGGGATGCCAGCTCCCTCGGTGGCCGGGCATGGGGGTGAGTGGATCCTCGGCGAGGTCGGAGGATCGACGATACTTCTGCTCGGTGGCCGGGTTCATCTGTATGAGGGATACGATGTGGAAGAGGTGGTGCGGGGAATCCGCGTACTCGCAGCCCTCGGTGCCCGAGGATTGATCCTGACCAATGCCGCCGGTGGCATCCGTGAGGGCTGGAGTCCCGGAGAAGTGGTCGCCATCGAGGATCATATCAACCTGCAGGGGGTGACACCGAGGATGGGAATCGAGGCCGCCTCGCGGATCCGCCAGCAGGCCAGTCTCTTCGACCAGCACTGGATCGATCGAACCGAGTTGTGCTATCGCAACGATTCCGATGCTGGAGCGAGCGATGGCTTCCCCCGTGGAAATTACGCAGGTCTGCCAGGACCCACCTACGAGACCCCTGCGGAGGTGCGGATGCTGCGCAAACTCGGCGCAGACCTGGTCGGCATGTCGACCATCCAGGAAGCGATGGTGGCGGTGGATTGCCGCCTTCGTGTACAAGGATTTTCGCTGGTGACCAACCTGGCGGCGGGGATGTCGGGGCAGCCGCTGAGTCATGAAGAGGTGATGGAGACGGGGCGCAGATCGCGCGGACGATTGCTGCGGATCGTGGATGCGGCCATCTCTACGCTGGACCCCGATCCGCCGCAGGTCAAACCCGGGTAATCCCTCGTCTCAGTCGATGCTCAGCAGTGCGTCGAGTGCCACCTCGACGCAGCGATCTTCCAGTGCCGGTTTTTCGGCGACCGGGACAAATTCATCGTGATGTCGACGGCCAAAGACGGTGCAAACGCACCCCGCTCTCCATCCCTTCACCGAGGCCAGTGTGAAGAGCGCCGAAGCCTCCATCTCCATGTTGGCGACACCGATGCGGGCCAGCTCCTCGATCACGTCGGGGTGGCGTGGAGGGAATCCATTCACATTTCGCCCCTGGGCGCCGTAGAAACCGGGTGCGGTGGCGGTGATCCCGAGGTGGACCGGGTACTCCTTCTGGCGCGCTTGCTGCAGTAGTGCCTGGATCACATCCGGATGAGAGACGCTGGGGTAACCCTCGGGAACGAAGGTGGTGGAGGTATTCTCCATCCGTACCGCCCCCCAGCTGACCACCAGATCACCCAGCTGAATCTTCGGGTCTATACCGCCACAGGAGCCTGCTCGGATCAGTACCGGATCGTCGACGATGGCGGCCAGTTCGACCATCGCGATCTCGATGTTGCTGGCGCCGATGCCGGTGGCCATCAGGGTCACCCGCTCACCACGCCATTCTCCGGTGATGGTCAGATATTCGCGACAGCTCCATTCGCCCTCGATACTATCGAGTCGAGCGGCGCTGCGTCGCACTCGTTCGGGATCTCCGGCGAGCAAGATCTTTGCTGCGGCATCTCCCCGGGAGAGACCGATATGGTACTGGCGATCGGTGTCGTCTTGGTGCTGGGACATCTGTTCCTCCAGGGCATGTTGGTGTTGGTCCAAGATAAGCAAATCGAGCCAATTCGTCACCCATAAGCCCATATTCCTCCAGATCCTAGACGATGGAACTGAAGAAGGAGGCATGATACCTTGAGAGTGCCCGGAAGGTGGCTTCCTGGGCCCGTACTCCGATCCAGTCCCGATCGCGAGTCTCATTCGTCAAGAGAGCACCCCGCCAAGGGTGCCGATGGAGGAATCATGATCTACCAAAATCGTACAACCAGAGGTTCACTGGCTCTTCTGTGGATCACAATGGTGTGCGGAATCTTTTCCTTCGCCGTGCTGGAAGCGTCCAGTGCTGCCGATTCGAAAGAGATCAAGAAACTGGCCAAGAGCTTTCGCAGGGCGCTCCAGGGCGAGAACACCGATAACGCCATCGATATCGTCCGGCAGATCGCTGCCTACGGTACCGAGGATTCGGTCGATACGCTGTACGATCTGGGCTTCAAGGATGGACGGAATCCAACGGTCTACAGCACCATCTGTGAGGAACTGTCTCGTATGGATGGTTGCGTCGATTTCATCACCGAACGTTACAAAAAACTGCGCAGCAAAAGCGATTTCCGCGAGCGCGTCTATCTGACCGACATCCTCTCCTTCCCCACAAACAAGCGCGGGAAGATCAATGACGAGATCATGAAACTGGGCAAGAGGCTCCAGGAGATCGAAGATGATGGATTGCCTCCCGGTGCCGATCCAGGGATTCCCGATCGGTTGAAGCAGCAGCAAGAGGCACTGAAAAAGCAATTGCAGCGGCTGCGAGGGATCGACAATGACGACGCCTTGAAACTGCTGTGCTCCTTTCTCGAGGACAAGTCCGCCTTTGTCCAGGGAGCTGCGGTGGAAGGTTTTCGCAAGAGCCAGAGTGCCATCGGCGTCGAACCGATGATCAAACTGCTGGAGAAGCTGGTCAAGAAACGCAAGGACGTGCTCTACCACCAGGTGCGAGATTCACTGTGGGAGTTGACCGGACAGGACTTCGATCTGATCGAGGAGTGGCACTCGTGGTGGGAGCCGCGTCAGGACACCTTTGACCCGATGGAGGAGACCCACGACGGAAAGACCGGAGTCAAGCGCAAGCGCCGTGGTAATGACCCCGAATTCTGGGGCGTTCCGGTCGAGTCAAAGAACATCGTCTTCGTCATCGATACCTCCGGATCGATGCGGTATGTCCACAAGGATGATATTCCTGGGCTCGGTCGAGGAGACGGCTCCGACGGGGGAGGATCCTCCGGTGGTGGTCAGATGACCCAGGAACAGATCCGTCTCGCCAAGTTCTGGAGCCGGATGGAGATGGCCAAGCGAGAATTGCGCAAGGTGCTGAAGAAGATGTCGAAGGATGCAGCCTTCAATTGCGTCCGCTTCGACACCACCGTCAGCAAGTTCAAGAAGAAGGCGACTCCCGCCAGCACCGGCAACAAGAGGTCGGCTTTGAAGTGGGTCGATGGAATCAAGCACAACGGCAATACCAACACCCTGGACGCACTGGTCGAGGCGTTCATGCAGGATCCACGAACCAACACCATCTTCTTCCTCTCTGATGGACTTCCATCAAAGGATGGCAAGGTAAAGGACCCGACCAGTCCGATTCTCGACAAGGTTTTCGAGTTGAACCGGTTCCGCAAGATCAAGATCCATTGTTTTGGCTTTCACCCCTTCACTCAGGGGGGGCAACAGATGCCGGGCTTGGCCCAGGCCAACAGCTGGTTGAAAAGGCTCGCCGAGGAGACTGGCGGCACCTACACCGACATGAAGGTGGATAACAAGTTGAATCCCGATAATCCGGGAGACTGATCCTTCTTCAGCGTCTCACCCATCGACAAGCCTCTGCTACCTGGAATCGGTAGCAGGGGCTTTTTCGTGGCCGTCTCGCACGGTACGAGTAGCACGGTACGAGCCGCACGATACTGCAGGTGCCTTGCTAGTCGCGGATGATGCGGATCATCGCCCAGTTGGCGCGGTCGAGGATGTGATGTCCTGGACCGAGGTCGACCCTCAGGGTGAACTTCTTCGCACCCGTCAGGTCGATCCTGAAATCGACGCCAGGATCCTTCCAGGACAGGGTGCCGCCATCGAACTTCATCTCTCCATCGACCAGGATGGAGAAGTCGGCACAGCCGATCCCCGGCTCCTCATCGGGCGGACGACTGCTGGCGTCGATCCCGGCGATTCCGACCAGGGTTCGATCTCCCTCTTCGACCGAAAAGGTCAGGTGGCTACGGGAATGGACGCCGATTCCTGAAGCAAATTGTCGGGCCCCGATCTTGAGCGGCTGTCCCAGCACATTGAGATCTTTCCTCCAGGTCCAGGGGAACCAGTCCGATTGGGGAAGACCTTCATCGACTTTCAGCGGTGGCCGCTGGGTCAGGGGGATGATCCGCTCCAGTTCAAAATGGATCTGCACCACCTGAGAGATGGGGATGGCGAGTTCCTGCCGATCGGACTGTCGCAGTCTCAGAGAAGTCGGATCCAGTTGGAGCAGTGCGCCGTAAATCTCGCTTCCTGCGACCGTCTGTACTCGCACCGGCAACTGATGGTCGGTCGGTGGGGGCCGATCTGTCGGAATCTCGATCAGGCGGAAGGCGAACAATTTGGACCAGGGAATTGTCAGGGGCCCCAGCGAAGGATCATCAAAGAGCACCCCTTCGACCCGCAGCGACTCGAGAATCCCGGTCAGCAGCGCCCCGTCACTGGTCAGCAACTGGTCAGAATCGGCGATCGGATCGGGGAAGGGAGTCGCAGGGGATTGATGGGTCCGGTATTCCGCCAGATCTTCCAGGGAGATCATCATCGGTGCCGGCAGCGAGGGGCTTTTCCACTGGATCGTTTCTCCACCCGGATCGCCGTCTCGCTTCAGATCTCCCCTCCAGAGGGTTCCATTGCGCAGCAGGATCTGCTCCCTGGGTTGCCGTTGGAACTGGTGAGAGGGGAATCGAATCGACAGGATGTCGCGCATCTCCACCGTACTTCCGGCCACTTCTATGCCCGTCAGATCGCCACTGAAGGTCGGATGAGGAGCTTTGATCTCGCCCAGGACCGTTTCGATCACCACATCGATCCCACCGCCAGCGATCCCACCGGCATCCGGTGGCAGCGAATTGGATCGATGGGCAGCTGTACTGCGTGGCTCCGTACCACTTGATTTCAGATGGAGGGATTTCAGATGGAGGGGTTCCGAATAAGGAGAGGATTCCACGGATCCGTGGATCCCGGAATGGGGGAGGATCAGGCCAAGTGCCAGCACCAATTTCCTGGCTGTGGCCCAATTCGATCTGGCTACGATTTTCATCGACTCCCTTCCCGAGGATGTCGTGGAACTCAAAGGTGGGACCATGGCCTCCATGATGAAGTCCGATTCGCGACAACGCAACGCACGCTTCTTGACCGACCCGCTTTGCTCACCTATTCTCCCTGAGGTACATGCCGTGAGATCATAAGGGGGGAACCTTGGGACGTAGAGATGAATCGAGCATGTTTGAAATGCTCCGTGATCAGAGAAATTTGCCCCCATCGCGGGAGCCCACCGGTTCAATACAGACGGAATCCGCCTCGGACACTTCCCAACCCTCATCGACATCTCCGGATCCAGTAGCCCCCCTTGGCTCTGGTTCTCGCCGACGGGTCGATTTCGATGATCGGGCCAAGCAGATTCCCCAAACTCGCCAATTGCCAGAGATCCCGGCGGCGAATTCCTCCGGAGAAATTGACCGCTTGCCCCCGACAAGAGACACCTTTTGGACAGAAACCGTCGAAATCCGTCGTGCCACCCTGCTAGTTTTCGGGATCGCCGCTCTGTTATTGATGACGCTCGCTTACATGTCCGGTAACAGCACTGCTCCGGTGCAAGAACCCGCAGGAATCGCTGAGATGGACCGGACGCCCCTGAGCGATGGTTCCAGCTGGCCGTTGCTCGATCCGGAACCGGGAGGTCGTCCTGCCATCCGAAACATCCTCCAGCAGGCGGTCGCTCCCAGTGCCACCGACCCTGCAGCCGATGCGAACGTGGTCCCTGCAGTGGCTTCGATTGCGGATGTGGTGATGGTTCCGCCGCAGCAAAGTCTTTATGCGGTGTGGATTGGACAGCACCTCAGCAAGGACCCTGCGGTGATCGACAAACTGGTTCAGTATGTCGACTCCGGATTGACCACGGCGAGAGCACGAGTTCGTATCAGCGAATCGGGCGCCGGGAAACGATTCTTCAGCGTCTTCGTCGGGCCTTTCGAAAATCTCGACGCCGCTCGATCTGCGCTGCGAGAAATCCAGGTACTTCGACCACACCAGGGTGTTCGATTCCGCGATGCTTTCCCGACCAAGATGGTGTTCACCTCGGATGAACTCCAGAAATTCCAGACGGGTTACTGACCCTTGTCTCGCTTCGTACCACAGTGCTACCCCTGCGCTCTTCGAAGAGCACTCTGTACTGCAGAACGCATCAGTGATGATGATTGGCTGCAGCAGAAAGTGGTCGATGAATCGATGAGAATCCTCCACGAATCGGAAACGAGCCAGTCTCCTGCCGAGATGGTCGGGGGCCTGCTCAAAAGGGTCCATTCGGTGCTGGGGTCGGGCGACCCGTGGAGAGAACTGCGGGAACGCTGGTCTGCCGAGATGCTGGAGGCGTTGCCCGGGATGCGCCAGCAGGTAGCGGAGTCGCCAGATCCGCTGGGGCGGGCACTTCTGCTCTCTGCGCGCTGTAATGTATTCGCCAATGAGATCCTCCAGTCGAAGGCGATCCGCGAAGATCTGAGGAAATTGGGGATGCGAGCGGGCGACGTGGCAGATACCGAATTTGTCCACGATGAGCGGAATTCGCTCGATCGGATCGTCTCCGGGGCCTCCAGGCTGTTGTTCATCCATGATACTGCGCCTGAATTGCCGGCAGATCTGGTCCTGCTGGAACAGTTAAAAAAGGCTCGCACCGGGCTGCAGGTCACCAGCGTCCTCTGTGAATCTCCGATGCTGCTGAAAGCGTGTCAGGAAGACGCGGATCGAGTCGGTCTGGTCGGAGAACAAGGTGCGGATGAGCTCTTTACCTCGCCTGGAGAAAGTCTGGGTTTGCTTTCGGACGAAGTGACTGAACCGCTACGAAAACGGATGGATCAGGCCGATTTGATCATCGCCAAGGGGTCTTCCCATCACCAGACCCTGGCTTCCAGCGGATTGCCGGTCTTTTTCCTGATCAGGGCCAAGTGCCCTGTCACCGCAGCGGCTCAGAGTTGCCGGATCGGCGAATTGCTTCTGATCCGCTCCGACTGACTCGGTGGAATCCACCAATGCATGCCCCTCGACCTCATCTGGGACATCACTTGCACCTGTCAGAGGATTCGTGCTCCGAGATGGGTGGGCTGCGTTGACAGGCAGCGCCTCTCCACATAGGATCAAACCTCTCTTGGTGGCCTGATTGATATTTTTGGGCCCAGAAATCTTCGGGTCTGAAACGCTACCAACCATCGACCGATGGATCGGGAGTTTTGGACCGAGTGGGTGTCGAAGTACACCCGCAAGAAAAGGGGAAGGAGGATCACCATCCAATACGCAGTCGAATACGCAGGACAGTTGAATTTCGCATCAATGAATTCCGCATCTATGAATGCCGCACGAATGAAAGACTCATCGACTACGGATATCTCAACATCTGTTGCACTGGACTCGAGAGATAACTCGAACAGTATCGATACCAAGGCGATGAAGTCCTCCTTTTCAAATTTCGGATCGATGGTCAGATGCTCCGTCGGAGTCGTTTCCCTGCTGCTGCTGATCGGAACTTCGATCCACGCTCAGGACGATCCGGTGCGGGGACAACCGACTCTTCAACCCTGGATGGGTGAAGTGACGGGGAGTGTGGTCAATATCAGAACCGGTCCTTCTACCAATCATCTTGCCTTCTTCCAGTTGCGCGGAGGGATTCCCCTCATCGCACTGGGTGGTCAAGGAGATTGGGTCGAGGTAGCGGTGCCGGCCGATCGGCCGGTCTGGGTACATGGTGATTATTTGGCGTCGGATGGGGATTCGCTCCGTGTCACGGGCAGTCGTGTGAGACTTCGTGCTTCTGCCGGCACAAAACATGCGCCGCTCGGTCTGACCGAGCCGGGGCAAAGATTGAAGCCCACTGGTAAAACCGATGCAAACGGAGACTGGGTCGAAGTATTTGCGCCTCTCAATGCGCATGCTTGGATTCACGGAGACTATATCCGTCGTAATCAGACAGAGGTTCAAGCGCTGCACCTATCGAGGCAGCATCAGCAACTTCGAAGTATCGGAAACAGCGTAAGCAGTGGATCGGTCAAACCTGTCGGGAACCAACCCGATGCTGAACCGATTGCCGGAGGAGATCCAGGACAGGGTGTAGGCCAAGCAGCACCCGAGGATGTACTGGATCCAAACACGGTCAAGATTCCTGCGTTCGAGTCGACGAAACTAAAGAAATTGTTCGAAGAGTTTCGCACAGAAACGCAAAAGAACCCCGTTGATTGGAATTTCCGTTCGTTACTGGATCAGATGAAAATCATCGAAAACTCCAGTGAAGATATCGGAGAGGTCGAGGTGGTCCGAGATCTCTCGAGGACCATTCAGGAACACTTCATGCCATTACATCGCCGTCTGGTGGATATCCAGCGGCAACAGGAAAAGGCCAAGACCGAGCGAGAGCTTGCCAAGGCCAAAGAGAACGAAATTTTGCGAAGGACGGGACATCGCAGCACAAACCCTGGAGTTAAATATCAGGCGGTAGGCTGGGTCGTGCCCCTCGGGAAACACCGGGACGTCGAGGCGACACACAAGTTGATGAAGGGGAATCAACTCCTCTTCTACCTTGATGGCGGCAAATTGAAACTTGATCCATACGTGAATAAAAGAGTTGGTATCGTCGGGACTGTTGAAGAACAGGATCCCAGTACAGGAGCCCGGCTCATCCGAATCCGTAGTATCGAGGTTTTGTCGCAGTAGCCCCTCGGGGCCGCCTTCCTCTGGTCTTTCCCCTGCAGCGCCTTCTGCGGGAGGAATGAGTTGTATAATTTACTTTCACTGGCTCCGGTCCTGTTGCAGGTCGATGCCACCAAGAATGCGATGTTCATCTCTGCGGGGCTGATCGTGGTTGCATTGGTGGTGATTGCCATCATGACCCAACGATCTCAAGCTCGAATACGCGAAGAGCGCCGCGTCTTGCTCGATGAAGCCCGTGCGGAGGCGGACAGGATCCGCAAGGACACCCGCGAGGAGACCCAGGATTGGGTCAAGCACCAGCGTAGCGATGTCCTCCAGCAGCAACGTGATCTGCGGGATGAGACCAAGGAGTCCGAAAACCAGCTGGGCAAGCGCGAGGATGGTCTGGAGCGCCGGATGGCTCTCCTGACCAAGAAGGAATCCAGCCTCCAATCCGAGGAAACCATTCTCACCAACAGACAGCAGCAGATCCGCACCAAAGAAGAAGAACTGGAGGAGGTCCTCGATCAGGAACGTGAGAGCCTCGAGCGGATTGCTGACATGACTCGAGAGGAAGCTCGCATCTCTCTGGTCGAGAAGATGGAACGAGAAGTCGAACATGAAGGAGATATCCTCATCCAGAGGATGGTGGAACGGGTCAAGGAAACAGCGGACTCCAAGGCGAGAGATATTCTAGCCTCCACCCTTCAGCGAATCTCATCCTCATACTGTCAGGAGTCCACCGTCACCAGTGTCGAGATTGCGTCCGACGACATGAAAGGTCGGATCATCGGCCGTGAGGGTCGCAACATTCGTGCATTCGAAAAGGCCACCGGAGTCGATGTGATCGTCGATGATAGTCCAGGAGTGATCACTCTCTCCTGTTTCGATCCGATACGGCGTGAGATGGGGGGGCGTTCACTCAACAAACTCCTGGCGGATGGTCGGATCCATCCCAGTCGTATCGAAGAGGTGGTGGCGGAAGCGAAGAAGTCACTCAACGAAGAGATCCAGAAGACCGGTGTTCAGGTCTCCTATGACCTCGATCTTCCCGGTGTGCATCCCAAACTGGTGACGATGCTGGGGCGACTCAAGTACCGGACGTCCTACGGCCAGAACATGCTCTCCCATTCTGTGGAGTGTGCTCAGATCTGCGGGATGATTGCTGCCGAGTTCGGCCTCGACCAGGATCTGGCAAAGCGCTGTGGGCTATTTCACGACATCGGCAAGGCGGTCGACCACCAGTACGAGGGTGGGCATCCTGAAATCGGAGCGACCATTCTCAAGAGGTTCGACGAGCCGAAGGAGGTCGTCAACTCTGCCGCCAGTCACCATAACGATGTCCCGCAAGAGAGCCTCTATGCAGTACTGGTCCAGGCTGCGGATTCGGTCAGCGGTAGCCGTCCAGGTGCGAGAGGGGAATCCCTCGATCGATATGTTGAACGCCTTGAGAAGCTGGAGGGACTGGTCAATTCCTTTGCGGGTGTCTCCAACGCCCAGGCGATTCAAGCGGGCCGCGAGGTGCGAGTGTTCGTCAATGCGCACAAGGTCAACGACAAGAAGGCGGTTCGATTGGCTCACGAGGTGGCCAAGCAGATTGAAGACCAGTTGACCTACCCCGGGGAGATCAAGATTACACTGATTCGGGAAACCAGAGTGGTTGAGTATGCCCGCTGATGGTTCCGACATTCGAATCTTGCTGATCGGTGATATCGTCGGCAAGCCAGGCAGGAATATTGTGCAAGGAATGCTGCCAGGCCTGCGGGAGTCACTCGATCTCGATCTGGTCATCGCCAATGCCGAGAATTCTGCAGCGGGATCAGGGATTACTCCCAAGATCTTTGCCGATCTTCGAACAGCTGGGATCGACCTGATGACGCTCGGGGATCATGCGTGGAAACGCAGGGATAACCTCGAAGTGCTGGAGAAAGAACCACTCTGCCTGCGCCCTCACAATTACCCTGACGAGGCTCTGGGCACGGGATGGTCAGTGGTGGAGACCGCCGCTGGAGTGCCGGTGGCTCACGTCATCGTTCTGGGACGAGTCTTCATGGACTTGGTCTCTTGTCCATTCCGCACCGTCGATGCAGTTCTGAAGGAAATCCCCGAAGAGGTGAAGATCCGTATCGTCGAGTTCCACGCAGAGGCGACCAGCGAGAAGCAGGCTGCCGGATGGCACTTCGATGGCCGTGTCACAGCAGTGGTCGGCACTCACACTCATGTGCTGACTGCCGATGCGAGAATCCTCCCGGGAGGAACCGGTTATCTTACCGATATGGGAATGACCGGGCCCTACGATGGAGTCATCGGGCGCGACGCGAAGCCGGTACTTCACAAGTTTCTCACTTCGATGCATGCTCCCTTCACGGTTGCCGAAAAGAATGCTCACCTCTGTGGCGTGTTGCTCACGGTCGACCCCTCCTCGGGAAGACCGACATCTTTCCGCAGCGTCGATATTGCCGAAACGTCGGATGGCTCCTTCTGCCACGATGTCGTTGAGGGGCCCGATTTGACCACCTAGCCAGGTTCTCCTCCTGGCCATCTCGATTCCTGATATCATCGCTGGATGAACTTGGAGGTGATGTGCGCGTACTGGTACAGCGAGTTCTGGAAGCACGGGTCGAGGTGGATGGGCAAACGGTCGGTTCCGTCGATACCGGGCTATTACTGCTGGTTGGCCTCGGTGCAGGGGATGGTCCGATGGAGATCGATTGGATGGCCCGCAAGGTCGCCGGGCTTCGGATCTTTTCCGATGCCGAAGGGCAGATGAATCTCGATCTAACCCAGGTCGAGGGGGGCATCCTGGCAGTGAGTCAATTCACCTTGTATGGAGATTGTCGAAAGGGGCGTCGCCCCTCCTTCATCGACGCTCTGGAACCTGGACAGGCGGAACCGTTGTTCGAGAAATTTGTCGAGAACTTACTTCAACTGGGGATTTCCCGTGTGGACACGGGACGCTTCGGAGCCGACATGAAAGTGCACCTGGTCAACGATGGGCCGGTCACCTTCTGGATCGAACGTGAGGCAGTCAATTGAGGGACGGATTCACAGATCATTACCTGATACTCGGTGTCGATCCCGATTGCAGGGAAGAAGAGATCCGTTTAGCTTTTCGTAAACGCTTGCTGGAGATCCACCCCGACAAGACTGAACATCCGAAGGATCCGGATGAGATGCGATCGCTACTACTGGCGTTCGAAGTTCTCTCCGATAATGATCGCCGCGATTCTTACGACAACATGTGGAAGATCGTCGCCGGAAAGGATCCGAAGCTCTCCTCCATTCCTCATGTCACAGAAAGTGGCAGGCCGGCGGCGCGCGTGAGATCTGTTTTCTACCTGTTGCTGGAACAGCGCAACGAAGAGGCCCTCGAGCGGCTGGCGGAACTGGAGCCTGGAAGTCGCTTATTGCTCAGGAATCACCTCGATTCCGGTGAGTTCGTCGATGCATGCTTCTTGCTGGGGGAGATCGATGAAGGACGCAAGAACTGGAATGGTGCACTGGAGTGGTTCGAGGAATTGATTCGAGTCGAGCAGACCCGGAATGTCAAACGTCCCTGTTACTCAGAAGCCCTGGAACGAGCCAAGAAGTTGCTGTTAAAGCGCACGACGGGACGGCTCGATCCCCGAGTCGGTCTGGAATATCTGCGTCGAGCAGAGGTCCTTGGACTCGATCGGGCCGGTCATGCGGAAGTCGCCAAGAAAAGAGCCAGTTGCTACCTCGAGATGGAGATGAAGGTGGAGGCGTCCAAGCACTTCAAGGAGTTCATGAGACTTCAGCCTCGAGCCAAGGGTGTCGATCGATTGAAATCCGCACTGCAGGGGTACCTGGACGATGAGTGATGCATTACATGTGGTCATCCTGGCGGGTGGAAGTGGGCAACGTCTCTGGCCCTGGAGTCGCAAGGATCGTCCGAAGCCTTGCCTGCCACTGTTGAATGACAGTTCCCTGCTCGAACAGACCATCCACCGAGCCTCGCAATTGACATCCATGGAGAAGATTCATCTGGTCGCTGGACCAGGCCTGATCGATTGGGCTGGACCGTGCCAGTTCATCGAGGAGCCGGTGGGGCGTAATACTGCACCTGCCATCGTGGCGGCAGTGACATCGATTGCAGAACGAGATCCAGAAGCGATGATCCTGGTGTTTCCGGCAGACCATCATGTGGAAGATCCCGATCGATATTTACAGGTCATGAAGGAAACCATCGATGAAGCGGATTCTGCAGGGGATCGGGTATGGTTGTTTGGTTCAGAGGGTCCATCGGATAGTGGTTTCGGTTCGATCGTCCCGGCTTGCCTCGAATCGGTTTCTAAGGTGCTCGAGTTTATAGAGAAGCCAGCGGCCATCGATCAGGCACGGCTCGACGAGGCTGGAGCCTTGAGGAACTGTGGTGTGTTGCTCTTTCGAGCTCAATTCTTGCTCGAACTGGTGGCCAAGATACTGCAGCAGCCAGGGGATTCTCGATTTTCGGGGAAGGAGCAGATCCCTGCGCTTTCCCTCGATCACTTGCTCTTATCGCGGGAACAGATCCAACCCCATCTGATGGTCGCCCGGATGGATCCGATGTGGCACGATCTGGGCTCCTGGCCAGCACTTCGACGCTGGCATCCTGTCGACGAGCAGGAGAACCTCAGATTTCACATCGAAACATCGGCGACCGAACCCATCCCCTCGGGTTCGCCCATCTGCGTCCGTGCTGAGGCCTCCACACTGGAAAGCGATGGCTTGCGTCGACTGGTACTGGTCGGAACCGGGGCATTGAAACTGGTTTCGAGTGGTAATCGTGTCATCGTGGATATGCGAGAAGATGGCGACGGCTCGATCGAGTTTTCCGATGCCTTGGTCGATTGCCAGCAACTGATTTGCCTGGTGGAGGGGGATATCTTGCTTCAGGTGATCTCGGCAAGAGGGGGACTGGTGGCGGTGTCTCCTGACCTGGTGCTGGTGGCGACCGAGGATGAGATCGGGTCGGCACGATGGCGAGATGTGTTGCAGGTACCGGGATCACTCGAGGGAGAAAGCCGATGAGCGTCTGGATCGGAGTCGACCCCGGTGAGAAAAGAATCGGGATTTCCCGGGGAGATCCGCTCGGAGTGCTGGCCACTCCCAGAGGGGTGGTCGCCACTCGAGTGGAACTGGTCCAATGGATCAAGGTTGCGGACCAGGAATTTGGCGTGGAGGGAGTCCTGATCGGAATGCCGCGCAACATGGACGGCTCCTTCGGGCCGATGGCGATTCGATCGTTGCAACTGGTGAGGTGGTTACGAGAACAACTCGATCTGCCGATTCAGTTATGGGATGAGCGCCTCACTTCATCCCAGGCGGAGAAGGTCGGAACCTCTTTGGGAGTCGACGAGAAGGCGGCTGCGATCTTGCTCCAGTGCTTCCTCGATGCGGGTATGCCCTTACACCCCGATCCTGCGGGACTGATTGAGGCGGCGGATCGGCCAAAATAGAGCCGTTTCCGTCACTTTTAGCCTCCAGAGGCCTACATTGTCTTGCCCTTCCGGGGCCTCCCTGTAGCATCCACGACTGGTCTGGTTGGATCGAGCCGTCGCGGCGAGCCGCGGGTGGAGTGCGGTCACAGGATTTTTAGTTCATCGACAGATGGGTCAGATACAGACAGGGTTGCATCGACAAATGAGCATTACAGCAGAACGTAAGACCGCATTGATTGAAGAGTACCGTACTTCGGAAAACGACAAGGGATCGGTCCAGGTCCAGGTTGCGATCTTGACGGAGAGAATCCGTAATATCACGGAGCATCTTCGTTCTCGGAAGAAGGACTATGCGAGTCAGCGCGGCCTGCTCATCTTGGTGGGAAAGCGTAAGCGTCTCCTCCAGTACTTGATGCGCAAAAATCGCCCTGGATACCGGAGTTTGATCGAAGCCCTCGGATTGCGTCGTTAGCCCGACCTCTCCCAGCGTGTGGACTCAAAGAT
>LWDU01031914.1_pt1 | contig 35978 bp, 21 predicted proteins | sample 727161 | NCBI WGS metagenome assembly LWDU01 (sample SAMN04566230, study PRJNA314399) | hydrothermal vent metagenome | isolation source: deep sea hydrothermal plume seawater | place: Mexico: Gulf of California, Guaymas Basin | collected 2004-07-11 | reverse complement strand
CAACAAACCCGGTGGAACTTCACGTCCTGGATTCAATATCCCTCCTTCAACATTAAGTTCTCAGTCACAATTTAGGTTTAGATTCATTTCAGATTCTTCTGATAACGGCCAAGGGTACTGGCTCGAAGATATTGTTCTCATCTATGATGAAAAAGCATGGCCAGAGGAATTTGGAGTAGGAATCACACACGGGGTTGATGGGCACGCTAGAAGAGGCCACTGGGCTGAACACCCAATTTCCATCACAAACGATGGGAATATAACTGACTTTTATCAACCAAGTCTTTCAGGATTACCGAGTGGATGGGACTATCAATTTGTACATATGTCTGGCTCAACAATTTTACCATCAATGACAATTGAAGTTGAACCAGGTGAAACTTTCAATTTCCAAGCACATATCAAACCAGGACCTAGTGCAGCAGTAGGTGGCCAGACAGCCACTGCAACTATCAGTTCAACATTGCATCCATCAACCTCATCTAGCGTGACATTAAACACACTTGTTGACCCTGAATATATCCCTAGTTGGGACCCTATTCTTCAAAGCAACTATTGCCTCCCGGGTAGTTCCTGTGAATTTGCAATTAATCTATCAAATATTGGAGATGGTTCAGATACCTTTGCGGTTTACTCAACCCCTGTTGTACAATGGGGAAATTGGACTTTTGATATCTCTTTTAATCAACCACCAACTGTTACAATTTCCCCAGGAAGTTCTGCAGTCGTTCTTCTTCAAGCAGACATACCTAATACTGCCTTACCGGGGCAGACTGCTTCGATTGATGTTACAGCCGTCAGCCAAGCAGATAATTCAGTAACTGATACAATTAGGGTCAATTTAACAGCGTCAATGATTTCAAATTCTGAAGTTAGTGTAAATCCTCAAGATGTCCCTCTAGATGGATGGTGGGTTGAACCAACAGAGTCCGTAATTATCCCCTTCACGGTGTGGAATAATGCCACCAGTCAGGACACCTTTAATTTCGTATTAGATACGACAAATATGCGAGGCTGGAATGCAACACTTCCAGCCACGACAANNNNGCACCACTCCTAACACCAATTGTTACGAGTACATCATCTGGTACAACTTCGCTTTCAACCGCGTATGGTGGCGTCAGAGTAACTATGCTCCATGATATTATTCTCAGAGTGTTAGGTAATCCAACAAATGTCACACCAGGTCAATCATCCTCAGCTACTTTTGAGATTGAAAATAATGGCAATGGACCAGAACATGCAATGCTAATAGTTGAAGGAATCCCAAGCACTTGGGAATATCATATAGAAGTCGGTGCTACTGAATTAAGTGGCCCTATTTCCCTATCACCATCCTATGAAAATAACCATATCGCTCAAGTACAAATTATTTTCACCCCCCCTAGCGGTGAAGAAGGAAATCTGGAGATAGATATTGATATATCAGTTGTCCCTAGTGAAGGAACTGATCTAAATCCTAGTGACAATAGCCATTCATTTTCAGTTAGAACAAACAGAGTTACAAAACCTGTTCTATCGATGAGTACGAATGTACTTGATGTAAGAACCGATTCAATGCATTTAGTCACACTTGGAGTACTAAATGATGGTAATGCTGTAGATGGGTCAATGCGCATTCGGATAGTTGCAGATACACTATTGCCAGGAATTACTTCAACGCTTTCAAACGGAGGGGCAAGCCTTCATTTGAGCCAATGGATGGATTTGGGTATGCCCCCTCAACAAAATAAAGAATTACAATGGTTGATTACCGTTTCATCCGATTTACCAGTTGGAACTAGAGTGATATTTTCTGTTGTGTTTGAAGCAAGTGACGACATTCAAGGAAACTCACAAACCATCAATGAGACATTAATTCTAACAATTACCTCTCATAGAGAATTAAATTTTGAAAACACACTATCGCAAATACCTGAATTGTATCCCGGGCAAAGGATGTTATTCAAGGTAAATGTAACAAGTTACTCTTCATTTACCGAAGAATTAGAACTTAATATTTTAGAGGGAGATGTTTGGTCTGTAAAGTGTAATAATTTAGACCAAACAACATATTCATGGAACTTGGTTATTCCATCTACTAATGATCCATCGGGGAGAAATGTGGAGTGGGATTGTGAATTGACTGCCCCAGAATTATCTGATTATATCCCATTAGAATTCTCTATTAAGAGTGAGAATGAGACTTTGTGGTATACGGTTGCAGAAGTAACAATTTACACACCAGAAATTGAGGGAGGGGGCCTTATTTTTGGATTGGTAGAACTTGATCAACAATTACCACTCATGATTGGAGTCGGTGGCTTAATTTTCCTTGTGTTTGTTAGTTTGATGGTTATTGCAATAAATAAACGAAGAAAAACTATGATGGAAGATGATGACTATGATGATGATGAACATGATGAACATACAGCCCCTACTCAACAGCAACAGCAACAGCAACAGCAACAAATCGCACAACCAATTATTGCTGCCTCCCAACAAGTCGTGCCTGCTGCAATTCCTCAGCAGAACACCATTACTGATGAGCAGTATCGGATAGCCGGATGGTCAGAAGATAAGATTGCAGATTTACGTCGCCAAGAAGTAAATGAAATTGCAGAAATTTCTAGCGCCATTCAAGCAACTCATAATCAAGCAGCCTACGCCTCACAAGTTCAATACCAACAATCGCAGGGAAGCCCTCAACAGATTCAACCAAGCACACCACAACCAGTACCTCTAGTTGAGAATGAACAGCAAAATCTTCACTCTGCATTTGGGAGTTTGGGAGTGTCTGAGCCACCAGTTAGTGAAGTTGAGAAAACCCCCTTACCTGACACAGCATCCGCACTAGACACATTTGCCCCTGAAGCCTCGTATGATGAAATTGAAGCAGCAGCAGTAGAGACAGAAAATACAGCACCATCTGAACCACAAGGCGGGCAAAAATTACCACAAGTTAATTGCGCTTACTGTGACAGAATATTAAGTCACACTGACCAATGGTTCGAGTGCCCAGATTGTGGAATATACAGCCATACACAATGTAGAGAAGGACAGCAAGTTTGTAGTCGATGTGGAAGTAAAAATTGATTATTCAATTTTGTCTCCTTCTATCGGTGAAGTATCAACCCCATCTATGTGAATAATCCCTCCATTCGGATTAATTCCTGGTCCTGTAAGCCAAACATCTTCGAATTCGGTTTTTGAGAATAATAGAAAACCTCGTTCACCGAGCAACCTCAAAGCAGCTTCAGTCCGCTCTGCTGCAGGGGCAATCTGCTCAGTAAAAGTTTCATCCATTAGTGAAACTATTTCTTCAAAAGTCCGATGACCGTTGCTCAACTCCCATAGAAGGCTATTCATTTCATCAAGTGGGCGCCGAAGATCTTTTGGGGCTCGTAATAACTTAGCCAACACACCTTCAAACCTACGGAAAGATTTGGGATGGCATAATAGGATAAATCTCCCCGAAACCCCCGGTAATTCAGGATGTGTCCGAGTATCACCTCTCCTACCCCACCAAACAGGAGCACGTATTGGGAAAGAACCTGCCAAACTAGACTCTCTTTCATCGCCACTCCCTTTCATTTCAGACATAAGACCACCTAGGTAATTTGCCAAGTCCAAATCACTAATGCCAACATTGAACAAATGCCAATTCCTGAAAGTAACCTTAGCCACTCAACTTTTTGGGTGAAATTTGAGATATACCATACACCTGCACCACAAAGTGCACAGATTAGTAACAATATGTACCAGCCAGGAGGCATATTTGCTTGTGGCGGGGCAGATGTTTATGATATTGAGCATTCAGTTTTAACAATCGATTTGTGATGTTGTTTGAAATACTGCATTATCCCAATGGAAATTTCGGTGACAATTATTTGGGTTAGAAATAGGCGGGAAACAATTGTTTCTGCTGAAACCATCAAAGAGTAAACAAGATGCGTAGCATCTTTGAGGGTTTCAATTGGAGAGGATAAAACACTTCTTTACCACACTCGATGAATTCCTCGCGAGTTATGCCAAAATATTCGGTGTATCTATCGTAAACCCAATTCCACGGCATTTTCTATTCATTTCTGTTTATAGCGTCATTTACTTCACTGCAATTTCAGCCCCCACAATTTTCGCATTTGTGGCACTTTGGGTCGGATATATCGGAGTTCTTGCAGTTGGTAGAGCCTGGGCTCAAAATGAATCTTTTAGAGCAAGAATTGCTAAAAAATTAGAAGATGCGAATCCTGATAATTTGCCTGATTTAAGAATTACTGCTGGATTAGCAGCCTTACAGATGTTTTTGCTTGTTCCAATGTTACTACAAACTTCACACTCATTGTTCGATTTGTTTGACGTACCAAAAGATTCTACTTGGAAAACATGGGGTTTATTCGGGCTTGACCTATTATTCCGATCCTTCTTAGATTGGTCAGAAGTATATGGCATCCATATATCTGGAGTTAAATTAAATGCATCTGGTGGGAGACATCTCGTGATGTTTATTCTCTTATCAATTGATTATATGATTATTCAAACGGTAATTCGAATTGTTGGAATTAATCAAACTATCCAAGAAGGTGTTGCTGTAGCAGGAAAAGACCCTGAAATGGCTTTTAGGCTTGGTTATAGAGCAACCACAAAACTTGCTGGACTAGCATCTGATAATAGTAATGATATTGCAAGCAGAACTCAAATGATTGAGGCTTTAGGAATGATTGGAGACGTCAAAGGGGCACCCCCCTTAGTGGAGATATTAGCCGAAGAGGAACTCCACACTGCAGCAACTGCATCACTAGTAATGATAGGACACTTTGATTCTTTAATCAAAGGCATCCACCATGGCAATCCACTTGTTAGACGAGGTTGTGTCACTGCCTTAGGCCGATTAGAAGATTCAGTTGCCAACGAAATCCTTGCAGAAGCAATTCAAGATACTGATTCAGGGGTAAGAAAATTTGCTCATCAAGCAATTGGCAGAAGTTCCCACCCTTCAGACATACCACTCCTAAAACAGGGATTACTCGATGATAATCTCGAAGTTAGATATTCGGCACTGAAACAATTTTCTAACTTTTCAGGAGAGAATGCTATGGAGGCAGTTCTAATTGCAGCAAAAGATGAATCTGCTTCAATTCGGAGATTAGCAGTAGAAATCCTTGCCCGATATCCATTTCCAGCAGTGGTGCCAATACTTGCTAATGCCATGCAAGATGAAAATTCGGAAGTTGCAGCCGCAGCAAAGCGCTCGGTAGAACACTTAGAATCGCTTGTTGAAGCCGGTGCAGTATGATTTTTTCCTGTTGTATTGGACAAAAATTTGCATTTTAATTATTCCATTAAGGTGTTACTTATTGGTGAAAATTGGTTCGGGATTATTGGTTATTTCATGTACTATAACAGCGAACACTTATCTGTGATACTTACGGGTCGCAGTTTGAGTGGAACGTATGGCTGAACACGGACATGAGAATTGCCCTCACTGCGAACACCTATTGGACGGCTTAGAGGCAGCATGCCCTGCTTGCGATGGTGACCTATATGGGGTGCCTTCAAAAATCATTCAAGTGAAGGAAAAGGTTACGGGAATAGTTCAAAAAGTTGAATCCGAAGTTAGAGATGCTGTGTCTGTTGATGGCGACCTCGTGGGCTCGATTCAAAAAGTAGGCCATAAAATCGGTGGCCATGTCGTACCTGTTTTTACTAATGTAAAACAAGCAGGAACTGATGCCATGGAAAAAGTCAAGAACAAAACAAGTGGTGAATCATCACAACAATCTAACCCACAGGATTTTGATGATGAAAATGAAGATTTAGAATCACTAATAACTCAAGGAGAATTACTAGTATCTGAAGGGCGAGAGCATCAAGCACTGAAACTATTCAACCGAGTGATTGCATCTGACCCAAGTAATGCAATGGCATGGTTCAACAGAGGTGTCATTCATGAGATGAGTGGCCAAGTTGATGAAGCCACAAAAGCCTTCAAAGTTTGTTTAGATATGCAAGAAGACCATGGCCCAGCAGCTGCTAATCTAGCGGTGTTACTTGACCGAACTGGGAAATCTTCAGAGGCTGCTACCTTTGCTCATAGAGCCTTGAAATCATTCCCCTCCCACCCTGATTTAGCACGAATCTCAAACCAAGGGCCGCCAGAAGAATCGCCAGCCATTGAAACTGAAGTTGTTTCAACTACTACCGCTGAAGAAGTTACGGTCCCTGTAGTTGAACCTGAGCCTACACCTCAGGTTATTGATGAACCAGTTACAGCACCAGCAATTGATTTAGATGCGGTTGTTGAAGAAGCAGCAAACTTGATCAAACAAAATCAGCCAGAACAAGGATTAGAACTTCTTAGAGATTTACTTCACAATGAAGCCGCAGAACACCCAAGGGCTTGGAGAGTTGCGGCAGCATCGATGGCTCGACTATCGCTTATTGATAACGCAATTGAAGCATTTACATACGCACTTGACTTAGATAATACTGATGCGGCATCATGGTATAATCTTGGAGCACTACACCGTCGAAATGGCCACGAAGAAACTGCTGTCACATGTTTTGATGCGGCTTTGGGATTGCGCCATGATTACACAAAAGCATCAGCAGCATTGGCTGAAATTCATACTGCTAACGGTTCACTATCCTTAGCGATTGAAGCCTGGAGAAATCTACTTTCACATGAGCCCAACCACGCAGGTGGGCCAACATTCGCGGGCATTATAATCGCTATTGCTGAAGGGGAAGGTGAAGTCTTAGAAATGGCTAGAGAAATCCCTACCACGATACCAGAGGGACCAGAATTGGCTTCTGAGGCACTGAAGTATATACCAGATAATGGTGCTTCAGAAAATGTCAAACTACGTGCTAGAGCCATGACCTTATCGGGATTATATCCTGAAGCAGTAAAAGCATGGAGGTCTCTAATTGAAACTGACCGAGATAATCCTGAATTGTGGTTTGGAATGAGAAAAACATTCATCGCCGCTGGTGACCACGAAACTGCAGAAAAATGCAGAACTAAAATCGCTTCACTAACTGGAGAAAGCACCCTAACACCAGAGGTTAGCGAACCATCTGTCACAACACCTTCTGAACCTGAACTTGAACCTGTACAAGAGCCTGAACCTGTGCAAGAACCAGAAGTTGAAATACCAATTGAAGAAACCCCACAAATAGAAGAAGCAACTGAACCCGAGGAAGTTGCTACTGATGACCCATGGGCAGATGACCCATGGGGAGATGTGGATTCAAATACTGATTCGGGGGATACTTCGGATTCTAGTGCCGAGGAAGAATTACAAACATCTGAGCAAGTAATTGCTGCCGAAGAGGTGTTAGATACAACACCTGAGCCAGAACCATCGGATTTCAATAAACCATCACCTGAAGTTGACCTTGCGAAGGCTGCTTTGGATGTAGCAACAAATACATCAGCCCCTGAAATATTAGGTTCAGGTAAAATTGACAGCAGTTCAATCTCAAATCAAGATGTACAGTGGTATAACAAAGGGCTCACACTCCTTACAGAAGAAAAGTACACCGAGGCGCTAGCTTGCTTTGACCGCGCACTACCAACATTTGTAGACGATGATGAAATGGTTGTGAGGATACTGAATGCTAGAGGTAATGCGTTTTACTACCTAAAGGAATTTAGCGATTGTATTGACGCCTATCACGAAGCAATGAGAGTCAATCCAGCTGGGGTAACTGGTGCAACCCTTTACAATATGGGCACAGCATACGCAGAAGTTGAACGATACGCTGACGCAATAAAGTGCTTTGAACAAGGAATGTCAGAGAAGAGAGTTAGTCCTCTTGAGGGTGACCACGCTAAAATGGCAAAGGAACAGATCCGCCGGTGTAAATTACTTCTAAAGGAGCAGGAAAAGAAGTTTAGACGCCTATCAAAGATGAAGAGTTAATCAATTCATTTGTTAATCTAAGCAGGTAAAATTGCTACTGCTTGCACCTTATATTCTGGGCATTTGGTTAGATTATCTGCAGAAGAACTGAGTACAGAGTTCACCCCTACTTCGGGGAAGTGGAATGTTGTAAATAGATTCCCAATTCTAACATCTTCACTTAATTTAAGAATCATTTTTATTTTATTTCTAGGACTTGCAAGCATGACTTCATCACCATCTGAAAACCCGAGTCTTGCCGCATCTTTGGGGTGCATTTCTAGTAAATCTGTATTCAAAAATTCACTCAATCCTGTCCGTCTAGTTTGAGTTCCAGAATTGTAGTGGAATAGATTCCTGCCAGTGACTAGAATGAATGGATAATCTTCTGAGGCTTGTTCATTTGGTTCGATGAATTCTGGCGCTGAAAAGTTACCTAATCCACGAGAAAACTCCTCCTTGTGCATCACATTCGTCCCGGGATGGTCAATACTTGGTGCCGGCCATTGTATCGCTTCGGCACTTTCTAGTCTAGCGTAAGAAATCCCTCTAAAATTCGGTGTCAAACTGGCCAATTCATCCCATATATCTGAAACATTATTTGAGGAAATTATTGGGTGTCCCATGTATTCTGCTAATTCAGAAACAATAATCCAATCTTGCTTTGCTTGACCAGGTGCTTCAATCGCCTTTCTAATCCTTTGGACTCTCCTCTCTCCATTTGTGTATGTACCATCAGACTCCAAGAATGATGCTGCTGGAAGTAATACATGGGCATAATTTGCTGACTCACAATGGAAGATATCTTGTACAACCAATAAATCCAGTTTGGATAAACCATCTTGCACTCTTGTGTTATCTGGATCAGTATGAGCAATGTCAGAACCTATCATGTACAACGCATGGAATTTACCTTCCAATGAATTATCTATCATCTCAGGATATGTCAAACCGGGTTCTGCTGCTAACTTCACCCCCCATGACTCTTGGAATGATTCTCTAACTTTGGTATCAGTAACTGGTTGATAATTTGTCAAAACATTTGGTAGAGCCCCCATGTCGCAAGAGCCCTGTACATTGTTTTGACCTCGTAGCGGATTAATTCCAGTTCCTGGCTTACCTACATTTCCAGTTAAGAGGGCTAAACTTGACAGAGCCATCACACCTTCTGAACCATGACTATGCTCGGTCATTCCTAATCCATGCACAGACATTGCTGCTCCAGCAGAGGCATACAATCTCGCTGCTGCTTCGATAGTTGCTGCTGGAACAGTGGTTATCTGTTCGCAAATACTTGGTGTCATTTCACTTACCATTTCCTTGAATGGTTCAAGATTTTCAGTTCGAGTATTCATCCATTCATCATTTGCTTGTAATTTATCTCGAATAATTACATGTGCCATTCCTTGATACAAAGCAACATTTGTGCCGGGTCGTAATTGTAAGTGGATATCAGCCATTTTCGCCATTTCCGTATCCTTAGGGTCAGCAACAATCAATCCCATCCCGCGTTTACGAGCTCTCCTAATTCGAGAACCAGTTACTGGATGGCCATGTATCGGGTTACATCCAGATGCTAAAAGAAGGTCTGTAACATCAATATCCTCAAGACTATTAGTTCCGGCTCCAGCACCAAATACTGTCATCATTCCTTTTACTGTTGCAGAATGACAAACTCTAGCACAATTATCTACATTGTTAGTACCGATTACGGCTCTCATGAATTTTGAACCAAGGTAATTTAACTCATTTGTCGAACGTGAAGAGGTGATAATCCCGATTGAATCCGGGCCATATTGATCCTTTGTAGATTGTAGTCTTTGGGCAATAAAGGAATAGGCCTCATCCCAACTTACTTCACGGAATTCATCATCTGTAGAGTCTCGTATCATTGGCGATTTCAGCCTATCAGAATGATGTACATAAGCAGAGGCAAATCTACCTTTGACACAGGAGTGACCCTGATTTACAGGAGAATCAGCGGCTGGTTTCATGGTGACTAATTTCCCACCTTTGGTCCCAGCGTCAAATTGACATCCCACACCACAAAATGCACATGTTGTTCGAACCCAACTATCTGATGCACCAAAAGAGCGCTCAACTGTGTCTTCTAGAGCACCGACTGGGCATTCATCAACACAAGCCCCACATGATACACAATCCGATGCCATGAATGGGACATCTGCTCCAGCAATTATTCTACTGAAGAACCCCCTGCCATCTATAGACAATGCGTGGGTGGCTTGGATATCATCGCACGCACGTACACATCTTGAACAAACAATACACTTGCTAGCATCAAATGAAAAGAAAGGATTTGACCGATCAATAGGCACGTCTGCACAATCGGGAGTATTGTCAAATCTAATGTCTCTTAGACCTACTTCTCCAGCAATGTCTTGTAACTCACAATCACCATTTGCAGTGCAGGTTAAACAGTCAAGTGGGTGTTCACTTACATACAATTCAGTAATCCCTCTTCTAAGATTCCACAGTCTGTCTGAAGTGGTGTTAACATCCATCCCTTCACGGGCCGGAGTCGTACAAGATGATGGAGTTCCTGCTTGACCATCAATTTCAATTATACACAATCTGCAAGAACCAAATGATTTCAGATGGGGAGAGTCGCACAAACTAGGGATACTAACACCATTTTCTCTAGCGACCTCCATGACTGTTTGACCTTGGCGACCTAGCATATCTTTGCCGTTTATAGACATAGAAAAGGTGTCACTCATTTAATTCACCTCCAAAAGCATCTGGCCAACGAGTCATTGAAGAGCGGACTGGGTTCATCGCTAAACCCCCTAATGCACAAAGTGAAGTGGAAGTCATCACATCGTCTAGGTCATCTAACAAATCCCTATCACCTGGTTTTTCTTCATCTGTACCAATTCTTAGCAACAACTCTAGAGCTCTTTGTGTCCCAATACGACATGGCGTGCACTTCCCACAACTCTCGTCTCGGAAAAATGTCATCCAGTCAATAACTTCTGAGCGGGGATCGAAATCAGAACCATAGCAAACAAAACCACCATGTCCTAACAACCCACCAGCAGCAGTTAAACCTTCGAATGAAAGTTCAATGTTTGCTAATTCCTCTGCCTTGAAAACTGAGCCAAGTGGCCCACCTACCTGAACGGCTGTAACTCCTTCAAGTGAGGAGTGGGTGTCAAACAACTCCTTGACTGTACCACCAAAAGGAACTTCCACGCAGGTTGGTTTCTGTGTGTCACCAACCAATTGTGCAACAACGGTCCCCTTACTGGATTCCGTCCCAATTGCTCCGTAAGTATCTCCACCTTCTCTCATTATTGATGAAACCAGTGAAAAAGTTAGAACATTATTGACAATAGTTGGGTGCCCATATAGTCCTTCTTGGGCAGGGTATGGAGGGCGGGCTCTTACTTCGCCACGCTTGCCTTCAAGACTTTCAAGCAGTGCTGTTTCTTCCCCGCAGACATAGGAACCAGCACCCACTGCAATAGTGATGTCAAAATTTGGACCAAGTATACCTGCATCACGGGCAGAATCTATAGCGGATTGAAGAGTTCTCTTTGCATCAGGGTATTCACTTCGTAAGTAGACCCAGCCATCGGTCGCACCAATTGTAAGTGCGCATATCACCATACCCTCAATCAAAGAATGAGGGTCACCTTCCATAATCATCCGATCAATGAAAGTACCAGCATCACCTTCGTCTGCATTTGCCACTACATGCTTGATGGGATCACTTTCACGGGCGGCTGCAGCCCATTTGAAATGAGTAGGGAATCCTGCACCCCCTCGGCCACGAAGCCCAGCAGACTCCAAAGCAGTAAGAACTGCGTCTGGGCCATTCGATTCTGCTTTGCTTAATCCCGCATAAGCACCAAGTGCTTGTTGAGATTCTAAATTAGTTGGGTCACAAACGCCTAACCTTGCCATGGCAAATCTTTGTTGATTGAGCATTTCTGGGTGTTTATCAATCTCTCCAAGATAAAGTGAATGAGAGTGAAGATTACCATCAATAATAGTATTTAGAACATCTTTCACATCGCTAGGCTCTAGAGGCCCAAATGCATGCCTTAATCCTTCAATATCAACCTCTAACATGGGCTCAAGGTGATACAGTCCCCTGCTTCCTGTTCTAGTCAAAGAGAGATTATCTAATTCATTAACAATTATTTCTTCAGCAATATCTTCTGAACCAATTGCTACAGATGCACTATCACTACTTAGATACAAATCCAATCCATCTCCGGTTTGAGATTTGCAATTATTGGCCTTATCATCGTAGAGCACAGCAACTCCAGTGGGGCATAGTCCTGCACAGTGTAATGTCCCGACCACCTCGCCTTCATTCTCAAGTAAGGAAATAGTATTTTGAGACCCTTTAGAACGACATGACTCACCTATACAGACTCTAACAGTGTGGTTCTCTTGTTTCAATTCGCTGTAGTATCCAATTGCTCCCCTAACCTTCGAAGGTGTTGTTCCAAATTGAAGAGCGATTTCACCTATTCTGTCCGTTGATAATGTGCCATTTCCCTGTATTTCAGAACGTAATTGATGAAGCAATATGTAGCCAGGTTGCTGAGGGTTCCAACCATTTTTCTCAGTAGCCATTAATTCACCTCATATGAAATATTGAACTTTGCCTTGATACTCCCAAAGCCTACGGCTTTGTCAATGTTCGTGGGGCGGATAGTTGCAAATTGCCACTTCTAACAATAACTAACCACTCCATTCAAAGAACTCTCCAACCACCTGTATATACATTGAATCTGTTGGATTTCAAAAATCCAATTAGCGTAAGTCCTGCTGATCTTGCGGCATCAACTGCCATAGTTGAAGGTGCGCCAAGACCAGCTATTGCTGGAATTCCAGCTAATGCAGCCTTTTGTATCAATTCATAACCAATTCTTCCAGATAACATAAGAATTTGTTTTTCTGCTGGTAAACCATTAGCAATCAACCTTGAGCCAATTAATTTGTCCAAAGCATTGTGGCGGCCAACATCTTCTCGAACCGAAATTAGATTTCCTTCAAGGTCAAAAAGCGCACAAGCATGTAGCCCACCAGTTGTTTTGAAATGGTCCTGAGAATCAGTAAGTCGTTTTGGTAGTTGAGTTAATACTGCAGGAGATATCCAACGCTCATCCGAGATTGTTAAACGGCTAGGAATTATTAACCCATCAAGAGTTTCACGGCCACACAATCCACAACTAGATGTGATTGGGAATTGGCGCTCATTAAAGTCAGACAAATCAAACTTGCTAGAATCCATGGTGACAACTATGCGTTCTGAAGATGTTTCGATTTCTAAAATTGATGAATGTGATTGGATTATTGCCTCCCCCAATAGCCACCCGGTTACTAATTCTGCATCTTCTCCAGGAGTTCGCAACAAGACCCCTAGTTTTTTTTGCTCGCCTTCAATTTCTATGGTTATTTCAACAGCAGCCTCACTAACAAGCGAATCCTTACTTGTGATTATTTCGCCACCTGACCAAACTTGGACAGGGGTTGTCTTAGTCGCCTCCTGTGACACAATATGCTGTATCTACTCTACGACTTAATGCTTCGTTCGGTTTTTTCAACATATCAATTGGTTCAAAACAGTTGAATGGCCGCCCATTATCATGGATGAGGACTCCACCCCCCTTCACACTCGTCTGACAGATGTTGGTTTAGAAGAGAAAGAGGCCAGTGTTGTAATCCTATTATCAACATCTACCCCCCTTAAGGCAAGTGAGGTTGGCAGAGAAATAGGAATTAGTAGAATGGATTCCTATAATACCCTAAAACGATTACAAGAACGTGGTTTAGTTATGGCTACATTGGACAAACCAATGCGCTTTACAGGCTTAGCAATTACAGAAGTTTTTCAACAATTAATCAATCATGAAGAACAGGAATTACGGCGAATCAAAGCACATTATGATGAATTCAACGAAGGTCAAAGCGTGATCTCAATGCCCCCTGTTTCGCCGTTGAAAGAACCAAGCTTTTCTGTTGTTAAGGAACGAAGTTACATTCAAGCGGCAATGGAGAGAATCATTGATGATGCAGAGTCAACCGTTTGGTTAATTCTAGGCAAATATGGAATCCTACACCTCGTCAAAACAGGTGCGTTGAAGGCTGCAAACGATGCCACCGGTAGAGGTGTTAGTGTGAAAGTCCTGGCATGTCTTGATAAAACAACTCTGAAATTCTATGAACAATTAGATTCTGGTGTAGAAATACGTCATAATGAATCAGTGTCAATGCATGGTTGTATCGTAGATGGTGATGTTGCTGTTCAAAATGTATCAATGGAAGCCAACCCAGTTGGCCGGGGCAAAGAAGATGCCGCGCTCATAATTGAAGCCCCTGAATTCCTATCAGCTCAGACTGACTTAATCACTGCTACTTGGAAAAACGCAACCCCTTTGTCAACCGCTAGAACCTTTGTCGAACTAGGTGAAAATATTGAGCCTTTACAAATAAATCTTGGCGCCGGTTCATTCTATAGAAGATTCAAAGAAATTGTTGCTCGAGACCTTGAGGACCAGCACCCAGATAATGAAAATTGGACCAATGCGATACTTCGTCAAGGAGATAAATTCCTCACATCACAACCAAATCTACCAGAATTAGAACTATTGGGAATAGATATTTCTGATTTGATGAGAACTGTTGGGCGTAGAATTGGTGAAGAAATAGTTACCAATACCAAAGATGCCACCCAAACCGATACAGAGTTTTGGGATTATCTAAGTAAAGAATGGGCTGAAATGGGAATGGGTGAAATGGAAATAATTGGTAGCCCCCCTCAATCGATAAAAATTCATGATGCTGGTTCTTGTGGTAATGCACCTCAATTCGGAGGCCCTTTTTGCCATCTAGATGAGGGGATCCTTGAAGGAATTGTAGAGACTATGTTTGATGTCAAGACTGTTGCTGTTGAAAGACAATGTACTGGTGAAGACAACAAACATTGTTGTATTGACATTATTTTTGACCAATTGGATACATGAATTAATCAACCATTAGCGGTAGGAACTAACATGGATTGTCCAGCGGATAGTGGAGTCCTTTCCGAGGCAAGCGCCGGAGAAGAGTTTGATATTGTCCCACTTGATGTAATATTGACCGATATTGCGGTCAACAAATTACGAGAGATATTCAATACTGAACCAGGGGATATGGTCCTCACACTCGCGGTTCACCGCGGAGGATGTTCTGGATATCTATACGACATGCAAATCGGCGATAAACCTGAACCTATAGGCCATCAATTTGGTGATGTGAACGGAATACCGATTGCTATTTCTGATTTTGACAGTAGTTTACTTGCTGGCATTGTAATTGATTTCCAAGATTCTTTGATGGGTGGTGGATTCAAAATTGAGAACCCAAATGCTTCGAAGGCATGTAGTTGTGGCAGCAGTTTCAGTTGAATAATAATCAATCACTCTTCTGCTGTGCTTTGAGGATTGAGTGATTCTTCTGCAACCTTGGGTTTCCTCTCTGGTTTTTTAGGTGGCAAAGTTACCACGCCCTCTTCAACAAGAGATGGTAGGGCCATTAAATCCTCAAATCTGATCGAGGCTTCTAGAGACTGTTCGGGGAATCGATGATCATTTACGAAGAATTCCTCAAGCATGCATATCTTACGAAGATTTAGACTACCATCTTTGTTCCTTGTGAAAGAGTAAAGTTCGGGGTTCTCATCATCAATCAAGCGTTTATGGAAAGAATTACGAATAATTTTCCCACGTCTGCCTGCGGCCCATTCTATCAAAGCGCCGACTATTGTTGCAGTGTAAAGAACAACCATTATTGAAATGGCGAAAATAATAGGGTTGTGTAAACCTTCACCTGGGTAAGTGATTGTAAAGAAAACTTGCCTGACAATTAAGACAAGTAGACCCAAACCCACAATTGGTGTTAACAAGTCCTGTAGAATTGCTTCTAGTGGCATTATTCTTCTTTGGGCATTATCAGCAAATGCTAACTCACCGTCAATTGCAACTGCTGTAATAATAGCGAGTGAAGCTAACAGCAAATAGATAATTCCTGCAAGCCCTAAAGCAAAAATATCCGGTAGTGAGAGATAGTGCACAACTAAATATGCAAATAAACCAAGGAATACGGTTGTTGGCATACGATGTAAAGCCTGTATCCAAACATCGCCTTTGCGAGCATCTCTAGATAATTTAGGGACCCCAATTAATTGCCAATTGGTATAATTTTTAATCACCTTAACAATCCAAGCAAGCAAGCCTTTGTCTATCATAATCCATTCAGTTAAACGAAGTAGAGGGATAAGAGGCAATATCAAGAAAACTGCGAATATTGACAAAAAAGGCCATAAAATCATTGATGGTAAAATCAGAAAATGAATTGTGTTTAACGGATATAGAATATCACTTTCTACTAATCCCTGTTCTTGATCATCTAACTGAAAACTACGAGCAGTCTTATCCAAAGATGCTCGGAAAATTTGCAACGGATATCCGTGGGTCAGAATCCCATTTACGATTTTTCTGTATTTTTTGTGTTTATCTGTTTTTAATACCCGTTTTTTCCATAATCTCTGTGTAGGGACAACTAAGAGAATGGGTGAAACTAGTAGAATTACGACCAATGCAAGGGTGCTAGGGTCATCCGCAGACCAATTCACAAAGTGGGGCCTATTGCTTGACTTCATGAAGAGGTCGGTTAATATGGTGCAAAATGAACCAATTTTTAGGGTTCTATACTTTTTCCGAATTTAGCACTTATTGGTTTACAGATTGATATAATTCGTTAACGGTATCCCAATTTACAACATTCCACCATGAAGCAAGATAATCTCCCCGTGCAGGTCCGAATTTCTTGTAATATGCGTGTTCCCAAACGTCTACTGCTAGGATGGGCTGACCGCTTCCATCCATCAGTGGGTTGTCTTGATTTGGTGTAGATGAAATTGCTAATGAACCATCAGCAGATACTGATAGCCATGCCCATCCACTGCCGAAACGAGTTACTGCTGCTTTAGTGAATTCCGCCTTCATCTGTTCAAATGAACCGAATGCAGAGTTGATTGCATCCGCTACAGCACCAGTTGGATCCCCTCCGCCATTTGGTGACATGAGTTGCCAAAATAGAGTGTGATTCCAGAATCCGCCGCCATTGTTTCTAATCGCAGGATTATCCGTGTGATTTGCCAATAAATCTTCAATGGACTTACCTTCCATTTCAGTACCTGCAACGGCAGCGTTTAGGTTGTTAGTGTAGCCATTGTGATGTTTGCTGTGGTGTATCTCCATAGTTAGCGCATCTAAATGCGGTTCTAGTGCGTCATAATCATATCCTAGGTCAGGTAATTCAAAGGTCATAGTTCATCCCTAATCTGTGAATCAAAGGGCCCCCAATATCAATTCTTGCTTTCATTATGTGAACAGTTCTTTAGCAATCTTGATGGCATTCCGTGTGCCACCCATTAACCATGGGGAGAATTGCTGTAACAGATGGCATGGATGATAGCGCCGTCAAACATCTTCAAGAAATGGGCCACGAAGTTGTGTTACAACACTATTCTGCTGATGAATTAGCAACGGGTGCATTGTCAGCATTTGATGCAGTAGTCATCCGTAGTGCAACAAAAATGACGGCGCAAGTTATCAACAATTCCAGTGGCCGAAATGGCAATCTGAAACTTATCGGCAGAGCAGGTGTAGGAATTGATAACATTGACTTACCAATTGCAACCAACAGTAAAATCGCGGTTTGCAACACACCAGGTGCCTCAACTCACGCGGTCGTTGAGTTGACCATTGGTCATTTGCTAGCATGTGCTAGACATATTACTACTGGAGACCGCACATTGAGAGAAGGCGAATGGGCCAAAAAACAACTCAGAGGGTCTGAATTATCAGGAAAGCGATTAGGCTTGATTGGTTTTGGCAGAATTGCACAAGGTGTTGGCCAAGCAGCCAGATCACTAGGAATGACACTTCACACCTACGACCCTTACCTACCTGCTGAAGTAGCGGCGGATGAACACTGTCAATTACATGATGAAATTGATAAGGTTTTTCGATTATGTACTCACATCTCAATTCACTGCAACCTCACTGATGAAACACATCACTTGGTTAATGCTGAAAGAATGAAAATGATGCCAGGGGTAGGGATTGATGATGTGCCTTGTGGAAATCATATCGTAAATTGTGCACGTGGTGGAATCGTAGATGAAGTGGCTTTGTTGGAGGCTTTAGAATCTGGAACTGTAACTTCAGCAGCACTTGATGTATTTGAGGAAGAACCAGCTTTAGACAATCCTATACTCCAACATAGAAATTTCCATGGCACACCCCATATTGGGGCTGCCACCATTGAGGCTCAATCAAGAATCGGTGAAGAAATGGCAACCTTACTCATTGATTTCTTTAATGGTAGGAAACCAAAATCAATACTAAACCCTGAAATTTTTTGAATCATTCAAGTTTATGCATGGTAATTAGATGACTTGTGAATTCTTCTAATTCCGATGGTATTTCAATACCAGAAATTGGTTTCCCCCTACCAAGTCCTGCTTCGTTCTTTGCAGCCCAAACATCTGAATTGAATTCCGTAATTATTGAAGAATAATTTCGCAATTCGTCACCTAGGTCGCCTTCCCCTAATTCTTCAATTGGCAACTCGGGGAAATTACGGACATCTACCGCAGACACACCATAAAGTGTTGAAGAAAGATGGTGACAAAGGAACGGGCAAATAGGGCTGAACATAGTCAGTAAGTCTCGAACGATACGATGTACTGTCCATGCTGCCCCGCGGTCATCATTGTATAGCCTTGTTTTTGCCATTTCAAGCCAATGACTCGGGAATACACCGGTGCCAAAGTTTTTGATTGATTGGGCTGCAGTATAGATATCTATATTTCCCCATGCGGCTCGAACTGTTAAATTAACTTGCGAGAATTCAGATAATATCCAGCGCTCTGAAATACTTAAATCGGAAGGGGCTGTGTCTAAATCATCAGGGATTTCAAACTGACTTGCAAAGCGTGCCACATTGAATAATTTTGTAAGCACCCCGTAATACTTGGCCTCAATTTCTTCGGGGTTGATTTGAAAGTCATCTCCAACCTGTGCATCACAGGCCTTCCACAATCGGAAACATTCTGAGCCTATTTTGTTGGCTTTTAGGTTGACTGTTTTATTTGGACCTTTTATCTTCCACGAACCGGTCCTCCCACCAGCGCCACATTCTAAAACCGAATTCGCGTCAATTCCATTCCCTAATGACTTAGACATTTTCCGGCCCCATGGGTCCATTCCTAATCCATCAATCCAAACGTTCTTGAAAGCTGGTTTGTCAAAAAGAAGAGCCGATTTCAACAAGGTGTAATACAGCCATGTGCGAACAATCTCCTTTCCTTGAGGGCGAATCCCTGTTGGAAATGCGCGCTCAAATGTATCATTATCACTAAGATACCCTGAAACAAAAAGATTCGAATTAGAAGAATCCATCCACGTGTCGAATACTTTTTCTTCACCTTGAATATTCCCAAGACTTCCATCCATTTCAGACCATTCACCTAGGTCTTCCTTTGTTTCCCTATCTAACACTCTTGAATTTGAAGGGGGACTCTCACACCAAGGTTGGACATAGGTACCAACCGGTGGTACGATGACTTTCTGTTGGTCTTCCGAATACCAGATTGGAATCTCAGTATGATACCAACGCCGCCTACTTATAGGCCAATCAATTGAGATGTTCTCCATCCAATCTAAGAGAAATTGTTTGTTACGAGGTGGCGTGAAATTAATTTCATCAGCCAATTCAGCAATTCTATCTTGTTTGTGGGTCTGTCGGATGTACCATTCCTTCAGCAAAATAATTTCAACTGGATTTTTCCCTCTCTCTGAAACGGGGACTTCTTGCTGACGGTCTTCTATTGATACTATTCTACCTGCTCCCCCAAGGCTCTCAATTACTGCCTTACGTGCCTCAAGGACAGGCATCCCATCTAAGGGGCCGCTGATTCCAGTCATGCACCCATCTAAGCCAATTGCTTGGAAAGGAGTCAATCCTAATTCCCTAAAAACAGCCACATCATTCTGATCACCAAAAGAACAAACCATCAAAACACCAGAGCCAAAATCAGATTTAACAGAATGGTGTGCTCGAATCTCGACGCTAGTTCCCCGACCCTCTACCTCCACAGGTAAGTGTATTTGATGACCTACAAGATGCAAATATCTTTCATCATCAGGATGGACGACGACAACGCCGCAAGCACAAATTAATTCTGGGCGAGTGGTCGAGATGGTGATATCTTCACCACTTTCAGTTGTCCATTTGATGTCAACAAGTTGAGTCATCCGTTGCAACCTCTCAACTTCTGCGTCTGCAATAGTAGTACCTTCAACTGGATCGTAAATATTCGGACGCAAATCCTCAATAATTTCTCCCCGCTTGAACAAATCAACGAAAATAGCCTGGGTTACTGCACGATATTCAGGAGAATCGGTCAGATACTCTTTGGAGAAATCGCAAGATAACCCCACCCTGCTTGCTGTGTCCCGCATTGCTTGTGTGAATTCTTCAATTGTTTCTTCACACAATTTTAGGAACTCTGCTCGGTCGTAAGTTTTCATCTTTCTACCTGTGTTTTTCTCAACAGTGAATTCAATGTTGATTCCGTTTCTATCAACACCCCAAGGGAAGTATACCTCTTTACCCATTAAACGCTGACTTCTAGCAATTACATCAATCATAGAATATTGAGCAACTGCTCCAATATGCCAAGTACCACTAGGGTATGGAGGAGGTGTATCAATCACAAAGAGTTCTTTTTCTGATGTGGGATCAAACCCATACCTAGAATTGTATAGATCTTGGTCAGCATAATGTTCTTCTTGAATTCGCTTTTCTAAGTCAATTGTCCAACGCTTATCGGTAATGCGCGGATCTGCCATTAATTATCCCACCAAGGCCCTCTCACACGTCAACAGCAAGCATCCTCAAACTAAGGGCGTCAAGTCACCATTGATGAGGATACCGCTTTTTCAAGCCACCTAACAATAACCTAGAAACTCTGTGCGGGGATTTATTCGGCTAATTTTTGGAGGCGTGTAATCTAGTAAATTGGTGTACATTTGGCTGAGATATTAAAGGAGGGCTTGATGGCAGGACCCTATGGTGGCAGGCATCTCTGGAGAAGGTAGAGATGGAAAGGTGCCCGAGAAACACTCCGCATCAAGACTTACAGAAAAAATAAGTTCTACAACCAGTATCGTAAAAGGAAAACTCAGTGACTTCAATTCTGAATCAGCAATTGAAGCAATAATGGATGCACCTCGGAGGATTAAAAAAGAGCTCCGTAAAATGACTATATTTGGTTCACTAACTCGATTCCCAGCACCAACAGTAGGGCTATGTGTACTAATCACAATGTTCTTCCTTTTTCACTCCGGTATACTTGATAAATGGACTGGGACATCATCATTGAATGTCAACGGTGATTTGGAGGTCTACCTCCCAGAAGGTTCAACAGTTAAGGACGATTTAGCAACAATTGAAGAAGATTGGACAACAAATGCGATGATTATCTATGTCGAATCCGAGAATCAAGGTGTGACAAATGTTGAGATCCTCAAACAACTTGATACAATTGAAAGACAATTAAACAAGGTTGTTTCAGATGGTGGAGATCAAGACGGTATCATCTATATTTTATCAATATCTACCGTCGTTAAAGAAGTGAATTCGTCGGCACCCAGAGTTGCAAAAGCGTTTGTCACCAATGCTCTTGGCGGAGATAACCTTTCGCAACAAATCAACGACCAAATAGATGACCTGGGAGACACATTAGGTGGATACAGCATACCTGATGACCAAAATCGTGTAAACCAAATCATTGGAGAATTACCTCCCAATGCTAAAGATAAACTCTATCGCGATGTAGGGGCGGGTGCGCTTTCAACAGTAGGATTTCCAAACCGAGCTGTGATTGTTGTAGGAGTTGTTGATACTGGGTTCCATGCATCAGAAATTCCTGAGGTGTGTAAAACCGGAGGTCAGCAAGAGGCTGAGGCTTACACTGATATCATCATGTATACAGAGTGCTGGATTGAACAAACTTCATTTGAAAATAATTGGAATGAAGAGACTTCTGCTTGTGAGGATAGACCCGATGGACAAAATGGCACTGCGCCTCAATGTCTAGGCCTTACCATGACCCTGACAGGACCGGTGCCAATCACTAATTCGGTGACAAAATATTCCTTCGTGCTATTTTGGCAAATTTTCCCCATGGGTGTTGTTGCAGTAGCATTTGGATTATTCCTCTTCCATTCTGATTTGATTCAAACCGGTAGGATTAGAGTCATTCAAGGAATTAAGGTAGTCATCATCTCTGGCCTCCCCACCTTATGTTCAGTATGGTGGACTTTGGGAATCATTGGCTATCTTGACTATGAGGTGACTATGACTGTTATCATTGTTGGTCCGATATTACTTGCGCTGGGTGTATCATATGGGCTGCATATCACCAATAGATACGCTGAGGAATCTGGAACCCCACAAGAAAAAATGGCTATTGCAATCCAATCCACCGGAAAAGCAGTATTATTGTCTGCTATTACGACTGTAATAGGATTCATTTCCCTAGTTATTACCCCTATGGCTCCGATTCAAACGGTTGGAATCGCTCTCGCTGGTGGGATCATAATTGTGTATATACTGACAATGGTAATGGTACCAAACTTAACCATGTTATTAGATTTGAAAAAACCAAGTCACCCACCACCTAAGATAATAGAATTCGTAGTTGAACAACCGATTAATTGGGCGAAAACCACAGTCAGTGTTTTTTTCGTTCTAATGCTAGTTTCTGCTGTTTGGGCAAGGCCGCAAGTTGAGGAAAACATCGACTTGTTAGACATGGCACCCCAAGGGCAACCACCTATATTGAAGATGAAACAATACAGCGAAGAATTCAATGCGGGCCAAATTGGAATGTTGTTAATTGATGGTGCAATTGCAGGAGATAGAGATGATGAAACAACGGAAAACGATGACCCGTTTGCCAAACTACAAGATATCGAAATGTTGGAAAATAGGGCAGATGGAGTCAACAGGACTAATGCGGTAAGCATTGTTTTCCTAATGAAATCAGTAGGTGTATCAGTGAATTTATCCGGGACTGCAATCGTACCTTTCTGTGAATTCATACCACCAGGTACCGGCAAAGAAGTATGCCAAGTAATCTTTGACAGAGAAGAGGAACAAGATGCAACATTCTGGAGGGTTTTGACAACGTTCAATACAGAAGATGATGCAAATAAACGAAGTCAGATTTTCTTGCTTGATGTATTTTATGCTTCGCTAACTCAAGAGACACGTCAATTATTCATTAACGAAACGTACCAGAGGAGTTTGATTTACATTGACATGCCTTTCATGAACGTGCAGGAAACTCAAGCTGCGGTTGACGAAGTTAACATTTATGCAGAGCAGAATTATGCCGGTGGGATTGCATCATCCCAACTTATCGGTGTAGCCGCTGTTACAATCGCTGTGAATGACTTGATTGTAGGTTCACAATGGACGTCCCTAGGCTTTGCATTGGCTGCAACTCTGTTCACACTAGCAATCGTATTCAGAGACCCTAGATACGCATTATTGACTACAATACCGGTATTGTTCACCGTATCTATGCAATGGTTAGTGATGCAACAGATGGACGTCACCCTTTCACTAGTTACTGTCATGATCGGCTCGATTTTAGTTGGGGTAGGGATTGATTTCAGTATTCATATTGCCAATCGTGTAAAAGAAAATGGAGGTACTATTGAGGCGGTTAGAGAAGCCTGTACAACCACTGGTATGTCATTGATTGAAGCAGTAGTGGTGACCTGTGCTGGATTAGCGACAGCTTTCTTCATTCCGATACCGGCGCTGAAACCGTTTGTCAAAGTTATCATCATTCTATTGATTGTCGCGGCTTCGTCTGCATTATTGCTGTTACCAGCAATTTTCACTTTGATGATTGAAAGCGGAGTTGGACTCGTAGGGGGATCTGCTTCCATGATTAGGGCGGCTAGACTAATCGCTAAGGGAGAAGATGAGGAAGTTGTATTGGCGGCTCCAACTCACCGAACTGACCATGATGTATGGTGAAGTACTTTCTATCGCGTAGGCCATAGACCCAAACCTCTTGGGGGTAAGCAATGACAGACTATTGGTTGATGAAAAGTGAGCCTGATGTGTATCCTTGGGAGCAACTTGTCAAGGATGGAAGCACACATTGGGATGGAGTGAGAAATTACCAAGCACGTAATTTCATGAGAGACAAAATGAAAATGGGTGACTTAGTCCTATTTTACCACTCAAATTGCAAGCCACCACACATTGCAGGGATTGCGAGAGTTTGTAAGGAAGGATATACTGACTTTACTGCCCATGACGAGAAATCAAATTATTTTGATCCTAAATCATCTGCAGATAATCCTCGTTGGTGTATGATAGATATTGAACCGGTAATCGGTTTCAAGCAAACCCTTGATCTACCTGACCTGAAACAAAATCCAAAATTAGAAGGTATGCCATTATTACAGAAGGGCCAACGCCTAAGTGTTCAACCAGTACCCCCGAAGTACTTCGATGAGATTTGCAAAATAGCTGAAATCAACCAAGCGACAATGTGACAACTGAACCACCTTTGAGGAAAAATGAGGAATTGATATGGAACCGATCCCAGTCGCTGATAGAGCCGCCCAGATTGAATATGCAATTCGTGATGTTGTTGTACCCGCAACAGAACTAGAAAAACAAGGACATAAGATTCTAAAACTGAATATTGGAGACCCTTTAGCCTATCCTGGGCTACCTACACCTACACACATGATAAAGGCATTTCAAGAGTCATTGGGGAGACAAGAAAATGGCTATTCACACTCTTACGGCATCCCTCAACTACGCCAAGCAATAGCAACCGACGAACAAAGCAAAGGTTGGGCATGTACGGAAGACGATGTCTATGTATGTCACGGGGTAACTGAGGCTTTGCAAATTGTGTTCGCAGCAGTTCTTCAAGAGGGTGACAAAGTTCTCTCCCCCGGACCACACTACCCTCCATACATGACATACCCACCTCTTTTTGGAGGGAGCACTATTGAATATCGAATGGATTCGCAGAATGGGTGGTATCCGGACCTAGATGATATCCGTGCTAAAATGGATGATTCCGTCCGCCTATTAGTTCTGATAAATCCTAATAATCCAACTGGCGGCATTGCCGATGAAAGAATTATATCTGGTATTATTGAGATTGCAGCAGAATGGCCGAATTGCATAATTATTGCCGACGAAATATACGATGGATTAAATTTTGAAGGGAACCATATATCCATGGCTGGTGCAGCCACATCAGCGGCAAGTCCTATCCCAGTGCTAACCATGAACGGCGTTAGTAAAGTCTACTATGCACCTGGTTGGAGAATTGGTTACATGGCATTTTACGACCCAGCCAAAAGATTGTCATTAGTCAGAGATGGAATTGAGCGGTTATTACGAGCTCGTCTTTGTGCCTCAACCCCTGCCCAAATGGGCTACCTTGCAGGGCTGACATCAGATGATGGTTGGATGGATTCATATCGACAGAAATTATTGCAACAAAGAGACTACTGCATGCAGCGCATATCCTCTATAGATGGCTTGCAGGCTCAAACACCAGGAGGTGCATTTTACTTATTCATTGAATTAACTCATCCACGATGGAGAGAAGATGATAAGCAGTTCGTCCTAGACTTATTGCATCAGGAAAAAGTGCTCATGGTCCACGGATCGGGATTTAGCCCAGAATTTGGTAAAGGCTTCGTCAGAATGGTTTACTTACCAGATATTGAAGTCCTAGAAGATGCATTTGATAGAATCGAAAGATTCCTTTCGAACAGTTGAATCTAATCAATCTCATGGACCACAAGCCTCAGGGTCTTAGGACCCTGAACGGCACAACCGATTAGAACTGAAGCCCCGCAGACCCAGCCATGACTGGAGCAGGGGGCATCGGTAGAACCATGTTTTTGGCATTGGTTATCTTCATTCTAACCACCTTATTGATGCCTTTTGTAAGTGCGGCTCCGACAATTGTGGGTGCCGGTACTTTTGACCCTAGTTTACTAGCCCCATTGGCGATTGCAATAATGGTTGGGCTAATGTTATGGCGCTGGTTACTACCACTTTCTCTTTCCAATTTACAGGTTGCATTTGAAGTAGATGATGGACTGTATGAAGTCCACCGCTTGAGTAAAAACCGAAGAGAAGTAATGAAATTACTGAACGCACCAAGAGTTGTAATTGGTTCACTAGCTTACTTATTGGCAATGACTGGGATTCTGTTAATTGTATGCGAATTACTCATTGAACCATCAAAATTCTATGAACCAGTAATCTACATGATGTTGATTTTAGTTGCCTACCCAATAATCATCTCACCATTCGTGACACTTTATGCGCAACTATCGGGACACACGGTTGATAGTGGGAAACTATCCACATGGAACAGGCTGTACGGATCGTTCGTCACCATAGCCATGGTATTAGTAGCAACGGGAGCTGTTCTTTCTGTAGGCTACCAAAAATCATCTTATGGCATCGACGATGAAATATTTGGACGTTGGATTGGATTCGCACTTCTTGCTTTCATGGCTCCAACAATTCTTGCCTATGGGAGAATAATGGGTGCCTCTTGGAACACTCTTACAATCAACAAATGGCGCACAATGAGGGGAAAGAGAACAGCAATTGATCCAGATAAACCTGGTTTATTCAAGCGCTTCGCATCGTTACTCATTGTCACATTTCTAGCCACGATGCCATTAACCGCAATTAATGGGATTGTAACATTAATTTACGTTAAACTTGAGAATCCTGTCGATGCCAATTCAATGCTTGACCTAGGTGGGATAATTGGTTGGGAAATTTATCAATATGTAGAAAATAATCCTGTCCTCCAAAAATTCATTTCGTTGAAAGCTCTTGAGATCACACTGGCTTCATATCTCATGCTAAACGTGGCAATCGTAGGATTGGCTTTCATTTTCGAATTGACGAGAAACCTATTCCTTGGGGGACAAACATTCGGTGGCATAGGAGGTGTCATACTAGCCCGGCCACGGGAAATTCGTAGTGAAGTTAAAGTCCAGGGCAGAGTTTTATTCTTCGGCCTTGCTGGGTTTAGTGGATACTCCATTCTCCTCATTATTCTCCAAACTTACAAGGAATTTAGTCATTTAATGCCCTATGGTGATTCATCGCCATTAATAGCAGAAGATGTTTTACTCATTGCAATTTGGCAATTCATTGCAGCCGGACAAGCGATTTTCTTATTGACTTGGATTCTCAGTCTAGGCCGATTCAGCGTAATGAAGAATCTCAGATTTGATCTAAATCCCGATGAGAGGAGAGAAGGTGCTATCCTTGCAGGAGGTGGTGATTGGATGCGAAATTATATCGAGGAGGCTGCTTACCGTGATGACCTCGATGCATTAAGGAGATTTCAATCTGATACAATAAAAGGAAACCAACTTGTTGTTCAATTAGAAAAAAGCAGAGCCAGAATGCTTGAATGTGCAATCCGTGGTTTGTGGCCTGAAGCAATTGATGTAGCTAGGAAGTTACTAGCACAACAAGGTGGTGAAGATGATGAAGCAAGGATGATAATTGCTGCAGGACATATAGCATCACGAAGATTAGACGCAGCAAGAGAAGCACTGCGAGGACTAGAACAGCCGGAAGGATATGACGAACCAGAAATTCTCTCTTTAGTAGCAGAATGGTTTGACCCCTGGGCTGGTTCAGTGAAAAATGATGACTTCTATGATTGGGAAGATAGTTCAGCAATACATTACCTACAAGAATTGCAGAAAAGATTAGTAAGGTGGGATCCTTTAACATCTATAGACACAATATATAATGACCCTTTGAGCCTCCACGCAATGATTAGTTCAGTTGCTAAATTACGTGCTGAAAGAAGACATGATGAAGCATTAGAATTATCTCTTGAGTCCATACGGAAAAATCCTAATAGCACTAAAGCTAGAATTGCTGCCTCGCTTTGTTTGATTGATTGTGGAGATTGGTTTGATGCACTTGACATATTTGAAGAATTACAAATTAGTTCACCAGAGGACCCGCGCGTTAAGGCACTAGGGATGATATTAGGATTTGCAGCACCAACAAACGAATTGGAATGTGCAATCATTGAACCAAATCCCAAAGAGAAAAGGAGATGGATTGACGAAGCGCCAACTAATCCTATCGCTGCTTTAATTGCAAAGAGGGGCCATGATGAAGCAATAACCGCGAATGTATTTATCGCTGCTCATGAAGCAATAGAAAGACGAGTAACTCCAAGATATAAGCCTTCAATGGTATTGAGATTATTCAACTGGATAGTACTCATTCCAACTTGGATAATTATTGGTTTAATTGCATATGATAGAAGTTCTAACTATGTGTTGGGTGTTTCAATTACTGCCTCTCTAATGGTCCTACATTTCTTCGCCTTGCGGTTCCGAAAGCAACAACGCAGGGTTATCAAACATCGTGACCAAAAAGCAATGATTGCTTATGCAAAAAGACTGAAACGATTCAAGGTTGGTTTTGATTTAGATAAGATCCCAGTAGGTACGCATCTGCTATTATCTGGGCTACTTGTAACAATCAACGGGATAGTCTACGACCTCGGTATGCCTGGGTGGCTCGTTGTCCGATTACCAAAGAAGGAGAGGAAAGGGATTGTCAGCAACATCTCAAAGAGGCGGCGGAAACTATTGTCTCAGCCACTAGCACGTTGTTCACCTCTACCAGTTGAATGGTGGAATAAGCGACCTAAGCCAGTGGGCAAAGAACAGCGTGCACTTGAGATTCTTATTGGGCCAGCAGCATACAGAGGTAGGAGTATGCGCTCATCAATAACATCTGAAAAATCAGGTGATTCTTCAGAAAGGGTTCCGATTATGGAAACAGATTTGGGTCAAAAACACATCCCAAGTCACTCAATTGTTTCGGAATCTGTAGGAATAAAAAGACCTTCTAGCCGCCCCAATAAATCACAACCAAACAATGGTCGTGGAAGCACTTGACTCTGTGCGAGACGATGAACTAAGAATAGAAACATCAATTGGGGTTGGGCTTTAGGAGTAAATCGTGCCACTAATTGATGAAGTATCCAAAGACGATACCCCTTGGTTCTCTAATCTCCTAAAATCTAGGTTCACCCCTACATCCTGTGGCTTATTATCAGAGGTAGATAACGGCAGTGAGCCCTATCATTTCATTTCAGTTAATGAATTCGAGATGTGGCTATCAGAATTGGAAAATTCAGTTGGTATCCCATTAGGACGGAAATTAGCCCACGCGGCTGCTGAATCTGAAGAATATCGTTTGACAAATTCTTCTGAAAAAATGCCTAATCCTTTTCTTAAAAAAATGGCCAAACGGTTTGAATGGATAAATACGAACTGGGAAATCCGTGGATTAGGAAAATTGGAACTTATGAAAGTGGAATCAGCCAGTACAAAATTAATTATTCATAACCGCGCACATTCAGCACTGTCAGCAGGTTGGGCGGCAGCGACCCAAGAATTCCTAACAAACTCAAGATTTCGATTCCATTGGACTGATGATGGGAAGGCAGAATGTCTTGTCACGCTAGAATTAGACCAACGACATATTCCAAAGGCAATGAAAGTCGATCATAGATGGAAAGACAATACGAACTCAGACCCGACCGCAGAAGGGATGCATCCACTAGAGTTGGCGCACCATGATTTCGCAGGAGTTTGGTCCATTGATGGAATACGCATGATGGGAATCAACCGTGATATGTTGCTCAGATTTGAAGAGAGCATCATGCCACAACTACTTGATTCAACAAGCATGGAAACTAACAAATTCACATGGGATACATTGCAGGATAGTGAGCGGAAAAAAATTTGGTCCGGATTCGCTGAAGCAAGTAAGATTCGATTCCTTGGTACCGACCAAATGGTGTTAATCGCAGAACCTGAACATTGGATACATGTCGGCCATCGCTTCCTGACTAGAACAGGATTAGGTGGAGTCACTTCTGTCGAGGGAATTGATGACCAAGGTGGCGTGAAACTACACCTCTCAAAACTCTTCCACCCAGCCATTGCAGCTGGCATACTCTCAGCCGCATGGGAGCGGTCTGAAGCTCGCCCATGTAAACTTCAGTGGAGTTGTTCTCATAAGGGGCACATAATCCAAATTTCTAGCCTCTATGACCCCGCATGACCTCATTCAGTGGTGATGTCCAAGTGAGCAATAGGCAAACGCCATCGGTTAAACCTTAAACAGGGCACGCCAAGTCGTGTAAAGGAATTGGCCTATGGCCAGTGGTGAATAACATGGTATTGACACATAATCAATGGGCAGTGGTGGCGATTACAGTAACCCTCTGCTTAGCAGGAACATACAGTATTGCAGGCAGTATAATGAGTACTGCGATAGACTACGAAGATGGTGCCTCAGACATCCTTGATGATGATACTGCCTTCAATGAAGAGATGGCTGATTTTGATGGAGATGGCCTCAGTGATCGACTTGAAAGAAACACCTATGGAACTGATCCCTACGATGAAGATACTGACGGCGATGGTATGACTGACGGATACGAAGTTAATGCAGGATTAAACCCATTAGACAGTGGTGATGCAGGATTAGAGGATATCATAACAGAAACTGAAACTGATACTGGGGATGATAATTCTGGCTCCGATGAAACTTGGCCAGACCCAGACAATGGGCCTCTAGGAGACCCAGATAAAGATGGGCTTGTGAATATTGAAGAAATGGAACTTGGTACTGACCCTCGGCGCAACGATACTGACGGAGACGGGCTTAACGATAAATGGGAATCACTCTATACATTTGATATGACCACACAATCCGGTGACCTGACACTTTTTGACCCTCTTGATGGGAACTGGGATTGTGTACTCCTTGATCCTGAGTCAGAAGCTAATCTTGAACAAACCTTTGGTTCCGAACTTTGGGAGCAACTGGAGAACTTTGCTGGACAACACTCTTGTGACCAAGTTCTTGACTTTGATTCTGACACTCTAGCAAATTTTGCTGAAGAGAGTTATGGGACAAACCCACTTGCAGAAGACAGTGATGGCGACCTTATTGGTGACCAAGTAGAGGTTGCTATGGGTTCAATTCAACTTGAAGTCGTATGTGGTAAAGCAGTGATTACTGGACCTACTAAAGATGGGCCATTTACAACTCTACTAAACTCATTCCCAAGCACCGTCAATCCACTCAACTGGTTTATTGAGGACATGGATGGTGACGGACGCAATAATGGACCCGGTGATTGGGATACTGATGGTGATGGAATGCCTGACGGATTCGAATATTGTTACGACACATTACTGAATGCTGCAAATGCATCTGATGCATTTGGTGATGAAGATGAAGATGGACTAAACAACCGTGCTGAATATGATGTGGCTCGTGTTTGGGGCCCATCAAATTTCACAAGCCCATTGACCTCTGACACTGATGAAGATGGAATGCCGGATGGATGGGAGGCTGATAATGGCTTGAATCCAGTAGATGGTCTAAACGCATACACTGACCCCGACATGGATGGTTGGGACGCTAATGGTAACGGTAAGGTCACTTACAGTGATTTAACAGGGATTGCTAGGGTGTACTCAATAACTGTTGAACTGATGGAATATGTTGAATCGAATCAAACTGTAGCTTATGCAAAGATCACCCACGCTGGCGGCAACGAAGAGACGGTCCCAATTAAGGCACCAAGTGCGGGATATGTCTATGGCATACCAGCACTAAGTCTACTAGATGGCCCAGCAAACGAAAACGAAGTTACTAGCCGAAGTTATGTTTGGATGACTATCGTAGAAGAGAGTGAAATGTTTACCAACCTAATGGAATATCAAGCACGAGACCGTGATAATGATGGTATCATTGACGGACGTTCAACGGATCCTCTAAACTCAGACACTGATGGAGATGGATTGATTGATGGTATTGAGGTGATGGGATGGTACATCCTAGTTGTTAGCCGTGGAGTGCACACTACTCATGTTACATCTGACCCTGGAGACGTAGATACTGATGATGATGGACTCACAGACTGGAGAGAGTTTGGTGAAACTTACACCAATGCATCAAACAAAGATACTGACAGTGATGGCCTTGAGGATTACGTTGAGGCTGTCGATGGGTTCCAGTGGTTAGGTGAACCATACTTCACAAATGCAAGTATGTTTGACACAGACATTGATGGTTTAGAAGATGGTGAAGAAGTAATCATGGGATTAGATAATTATGTCACTCATGCAAATGATTCTGATTCTGATGATGATGGATTAAATGATGGGAATGAAGTACTTTACATCCCAAGACCATGGCAATCTGCTACAAACCCACTTGTCAATGACACAGACCAAGATGGTATGCTTGACGGATGGGAAATGCAAGTTCAGTCAACTATGGACAATACCAATTCACACAGCCTGTGGGTTACAACCACTAATTTCCAGCCACCGGGTTGTACAGACGTTGGATGTACACGTGGACCGGGTGGTTGGTTGTGGAATAATTGGATTCAAGGATTCGAGTCAGGAGGAGATGAGAACAACGATGGTGAGCCAGACCCCAAATATTTCTTGTGGGATATGAATTTGACAAACTTCGCCATCCCTCAATCTGGTGGCCGTTGGGCACTTGACCCAGCACTTGGCTCACTCCCAGATGCAGATTATGATATTGACAATGATTCTCTACCGAATGATATGGAAGGCCCAAACCGCTGGAATACAAACCCAGTGAATGATGATACTGATGATGATAAGTTACCAGATGGCTGGGAAGTAAAATACAGCGCACAGGCTATCTCCCAAGGATTAGTTGATAACACAACATTGCAAAACCTAGGAGCAAGAGGCCCAATGGACCCAGCACTTGAGGACAGTGATTTAGATGGGGTGATGGATGGTGACGAAGACTTTGACCACGATGGCCTAAATCGTACGGCCGAACTGAATCGATTCTGTCCTGGATGGAACGATCCTACTTCCGCACTATGCCACATCAGTCCTGATGACCCAGATGGAGCTAAATTCTACAACGACCTTGAGAATTACACCAACTACGAAGAAATGCTGAATGGAACAAATCCAGTCATGAACGATACTGATGGTGATGGATTAGAAGATGGACCCGAGGTGTACCACATGGACACCGATGGCGATAGCATGTTTGATGGCTGGGAGTATTACTTCCGCTTCGACCCATTTGATGGCGCTGATGCTAAGATGGATGTTGACGGAGACGGATTCTTCAATGATTGTGAGCACAAATGGCATACTAACCCAAGAGAAGGCAACAGTTTCCCAGGACAAGGCCAACAGTGTGACCAATGGGGTTGAGTTGAAAGGACACCTAAAGTTGTGGGAGCCTAGGCTTTTACAATCGCACAAATCATGCACAATTTGTGTCACTATTGATAGCATAGGTCAATGCAACTCAATTTGATGGAAGCAAGATGTTGGTGGGTAGCACTTGCGTTGACGTCAATCATGTTGGTGTCCTCATCGTTTACGATAATGGAGTATGATGAACCAAATCAGTCCATGATTGTCCCTAACTATACAGCTAGTAACCAGCAACCAACATTGATTCTTCAAAGTATCAATGGTGGAACATACATTAACAATTTCCCAATCAATGGAACGATTTGGGATGATGCTTTTCCTTCTGAATTATTCTGGCAATTAGAAGACTCTGGAGAAATTATTTACCAAGGGTCAGCAATTAACACATTGGAAGAAAATCTTTCTTGGCAGGACCCAACAACCAATTCATGGTCATTCTCTGTTGAAATAAACGCCACCGGTTCACCTCCTTGTTCTTGTAGACTCACAGTGGTAGTAATTGATGTTGAACAGCAAGTATCACAAGTACATCTCCTTTTGTTCATCAACCCTGACACAAATGGATTGCCTCCAAACTTGATGATCACCTCTCCTGAAATGGGAATAAATTGGAGAGGTGATCTAAATATTAGTGGGGTTGCGGTAAGCGAAATTAGTTATCAGCCAACTCTACAATGGGCAGCAATTCAATCTAATCAAGCAAATCATTTCTGTGTCCGAGGGGTATTATCTGATTACTTAACAGTTGAAAATTGGGTAAGTGATGGTATTTCCTATTCCGACAGCGAGACTTTCAACTTTCAAATCCAAAGTTCAGAATACGATGATGGCTGGTGGTTATTCGTTAGCCGAGCAGGAGACAATGCAGGTAATTTTTCAGCAATTGCCTGTACTGCAATCGCCCTACATAATCAACAACCAATTGCTGCGCTAAGCGGTACATCAGAAGTCAATGAATCTCAAGTAGCCAGATTTGATGCAAGCAATTCAGACGACCCAGTTTGGGGTAAGGACGGATTGCGTTTCACCTTCATATTACGAAGAGATGGCGATACAACTCCCCCTCTCGTACATGATACTGGTACAGAAAAAAGTTGGAATTGGTATGCAAACCAATCGGGACATTTTGATGTGATGGTGCTAGTAACCGACACCTCGGGGTTATCAAATAGCACCAATTTAACTCTAATCGTAAATAACCTAGCACCTACTGCAGTAGCTAGTATTGAAGGAATTACATTTTCAACAGAAGATACTATCAGATTACCGAACGAACCCCTATGGATAATAGACGCGTCAGATAGTTCAGATACTGAAAACGATGTAGGTGGTTTGAACTTTATTTGGTTTGTAGACGGTGAACCAGTTTCCCTTGGAAGAGAACAAATTATGCGACGTGACTGGATAAAGGATGAATCAAAGATTCACCTTATCACTCTTAGCGTTACTGATGATGACGGTGATAGCGACTTCATCGAGGTTTTTGTAGGAATAGAAGGTACACAGTCAGACCCATTATGGGACGAGCCTCAATCATTCACTGAATCTATGATATCCTCTGTTGGTGGAGAGACAAATATGATGGCTGTTTTCATGGCAATACTTGTCATAATATCTTATGTTACATTCAGATTTACGCGTAGCGGAAAAGGTGGGGACATCCCCAAGTGGGTAAAACGCCGAGCACAAATAAAGGAAACTACAGATGAAATAGATGAACAATTTGAAAATGACGATTTAGACTGAATGCTAAATAAGAGTTGGGTTGGACGGCAAACCATGTTCAATGGGCACGGGTTAGACCTCTCCCACAGTCCAGGCCCTACAAGTGTAGAAGAGATGCGCTCTCGCCAAGCGAACATTGGAAGACTTTGTGACGATGACTCTCTCTTGATAATTGTCAACAACCCAGAAGCAACTCGTAGCGCAGATGTAGAGTATCCTTACAGGGCCTCATCTGATATGCTATACTTCGTTGGGTGGAACCGCCCTAGTGCTGTATTTTGCCTTTCTAATTCGTCGGGAGAGTTGAATTCAATTCTGTTTATCCCCCCTAGAGATGTAATCAAAGAAACTTGGACTGGGATCAGATTAGGACTTGAAGGTGCAGAGAAACAATTCCCAATTGATAAGGCCGTTTCAATAGATGAAATGAATACCGTATTAGCAACTCTATTAGATGGCTGCACAAACGTATTTCATCAACGCGGATTATCTGCTGCGGTAGATGATATTGTAGACCAATCCCTGTTGGAAACAAGCAGAAATAGACAACGTACTGGTTCAGGGCCAGCAAACCTTTGTGACCCAAGACCGTTGGTATCCGAACTGAGATTATTCAAATCAGATAGTGAATTGGAATTAATGCGCCACTCTTGTAAAATCGCTTCTGCAGCGCATATTGAAGCCATGAGGAACGCATCAGCAGGAATGTCAGAATTTCAATTACAATCAATAATTGAAGGGTGTTTCATCTATAACGGGAGTCAATGGTCTTATCCGAGTATTGTTGGAGGAGGAGATAATGCTACAATATTGCACTATGTCGAAAATGATTCGCCGGTATCGGATGGTGATCTTGTTTTGATTGATGCTGGATGTGAAATCTCAGGTTATGCTAGTGACATCACTA
>LWDU01043781.1_pt1 | contig 35983 bp, 29 predicted proteins | sample 727161 | NCBI WGS metagenome assembly LWDU01 (sample SAMN04566230, study PRJNA314399) | hydrothermal vent metagenome | isolation source: deep sea hydrothermal plume seawater | place: Mexico: Gulf of California, Guaymas Basin | collected 2004-07-11 | reverse complement strand
GCATTGCCGCATTATTCGCATAACGATACCACAAAAAACAAGCAGCTATTGAGCACGCAGCTAACGGACGAAAATTAGAGTCCATGAACCCATCTTTTAGAGAGTCCAGATACCTTTGTCTATTGAAAAAGAAATTTCCAGTGCCAAGGAGGCCATCCAACCCGAATGTGGGAGGACGCTGAAATGATTCTAGAATTAATCGTTTCATTTCTTCGAGCTCAATTAATTTATAGCCAAATCGTCGATAATTCCAATCATCCCACGATGTCGTATTTTCATTTTCTCTGTCCATGATCAGGACATTGGGCATGTATAGGGTGTTCTCCTCCCATTTCTCCGAATTATACAGGGCATTAATGCTGCTATCAATCAAATAATTGTCGCTGTCCAGGAGATAAACCCACTCATTTTTTGCCTTGCTCACTGTCTCATATTTGTTGCGAAAAGAAAGCATGTTCTCTGAATTTCTTTCGACTCTCACTTTCTTGACCTGGTCAGAAACGTCGATTAGAGTCTGCTCCTCATATAGAGCCCCAGTCCGCGGACACGAATCAAGATTGAATTTTTTTCCTCGCGACCATGCCGTCACCTTCTCGAGAAGGGAACCATACTCTTCTTGGGTCGAGCAATCGTCATTAATAATGATGTCATCGACGCGGGGGTCCATGAGAGGAATTCTCAAACAGTCCTCTAAAAAGGCAGTATTATTATAAAAGGGGATGGCCACTGAAATTTTGTTCATATTATCCGCACTTAGAGTATCCGCATGCCACACATGCAGCACACCCCTCTTGGTATATCAGGGTATCCTCAGCACCACAATTTTCACACACCTTATCACTGGAGGCAGTTCCATTCTTAATATACCCTTTCAAGACTCGAGCAATCACCTTTGAAAATGAATACATGTCCATCTCCCTGTCTTTCTGCAGCTGCTCCACAACGTAGTGTATAGGTGCACCGTGCCGAAGTGCCAAAGAGATCGTCCGCGTATAGCCTGCATGATTTGGATTATCAAAAACAGCAACAATATCTTTTATCAAGATCTCATTACCATTCTTCCCAATTACAAGATCGTACCTGGAATTTTTAGTCTTGTAGCTGTGTTTAATAATTTTTCCTTTTTTAAATTTTTTTGGGATCTCAATGTACTTCTGTAAGCCTCCCATGACCTCATAGGGTCGGCCGTTCATGAGTCCGACAAGAATTGTCCACGCTTCTCCTTTAATGCTCGCATAATGGATTGAGCACTTCAGCTTTTCAGGCCGACTAGGCGCTGAGTGGGATTCAAACTTTTTAAAATTAGACTTACCGATTAAGACCCCGGACCGACATCCATCGCGGTAGACAGTGACACCCTTGCAGCCGGACTTCCACCCTGCCATATAAATGTCCTTCACCGTGGCCACTGTTGTATCAGCCGGTACATTTGTAGTGTTGGAAATAGCGTGACACACCCAGCGCTGAGCTGCAGCCTGCATGCGCACCTTAGCAGTCCAATCAATATCACCAGCTGTGGCGCCGAAGTAGGGGCTCATACGAATGAGCTTTTCTTCACTCATAGTTTCGCCCGGGCCGACTTTCAGCTGACCCTTCCACTTCTCAAACTTATGATGATAGACTGTGTACTCCTGCCACGCATCTCCCGTGTCATCAACAAAATCAACCCGTGCACCGGGCTCCATGACAGAATTAATCTTCTTTCGCCTCGTATAGGAAAGCAGATATACCGGCTCAATTCCAGACGTCGTCTGAGTCAACACAGAAACACTGCCGGCCGGGGCTGTGGTTGTTAATGCAATGTTCCTTCGCCCATGCCGTCGACTCGCATCATAGATGTCGGGCGCCTCCTCCCAAATACGCTCCAAAAATTCGTGCCCTTTTTCTCTATCATGACTGTGAACCAAAAAGGCTCCGCGCTCCTGGGCCAGAGTGCATGACGATCGATAGGCATTCAGAGCTAAAGTCTTATAAAAATTTTCCACCACTTCAATTGAATCATCTGATCCGTACTGGACCCCCAGGCCGGCCAGTGCATCACCAACAGCGGTCACTCCTAGTCCAGTCCTTCTTCCTTCCAAGGCACGCTTTTTAACTTTGTTCCACAGCTCTCTCTCTGTGGCCTTTACAGATTCCGGCTCAGGATCGATCTCAATCTTAGCCAAAATTTTATCGACCTGCTCGATTTCTAAATCGATCATGTCATCCATCAGCCGCTGCGCTTTCTGGACTATTTCTGCATACTTGTCGAAATCAAAACTGGCTTTGTCCGTAAATGGGTGAGCAATAAAGGAATATAGATTTATCACCATCAGCCGACAGCTGTCATAAGGAGATAGGATAATCTCCCCGCAGGGATTCGTGGACATCGAAGCAAAGCCCTCAGCCTCGTATATATCGGCCGGGGTTAAACGCCTGGCATTGTCCCAGAACAATAGGCCAGGCTCTCCGCACGCATGTGCAGATTCAATAATTTCATTCCACAGTGCGCGTGCACTAGTAAATTCTGATATCTCCGGCTCTGGTGAATCAACGGGCCACCGAAGCTGGAAGTCTTCATCCGTTTCCACGGCGTTCAAAAATTCATCGCTTAAGCGCACTGAGACATTGGCGCCTGTAACTCGACTTAGGTCTCGCTTAACCCGAACAAAATCCGCTATTTGAGGATGATGTACACTCAGTGTCAGCATCAAAGCGCCACGTCTTCCATTCTGAGCGACTTCTCGGCAGGAATTAGAAAATCGATCCATAAAGATCTCAATTCCATCAGTTGTTCTTGCACAGTTTGCAGTAGTTTGACCTCGAGGCCTAATAGTCGAAAGATCAAAACCGACACCGCCGCGCCTCTTTGCAATTTGCACAAGCTCCTGATCGGCCTTAAGGATGCCGCCATAAGAGTCCCATGGTGCCTCGATTACAAAACAGTTGGAAATTGACTGAACCTGGTAGGGGTTGCCGATCCCAGCCATCGGAGATCCCTGAGGAATAATATATTCAAACCCTTTGAAGAGCTGATAAATCTCTTCCTCCGACAAAGGATTTTTATATTCATTTTCAATCCTTGCAAATTCTCGGGCCAGACGGCGATGCATTGCATCTGGGGTCCCTTCATAAATGTTGCCCTCTCTGTCAGTGAGTGCATACTTGGTCACAAAGACGGTTGCAGCTAACTCGTCTCCTCCGAAGTATTCTGTGGACGCCGCGATGGCCTCAGAAAACTCTATTGTCATTCCCGTGATCCCCTCAATTCATCCCATTTTTTCTTGAGAGCAGTTTTCATTTCATCCTTGTCCTGCCCAATGGCAGAACTCAGAGTTGTATATTGTTCATCTACAATCTCTATTTTAGACATCGAGGTGTCAATGTGAATGGGAAATAATAGACCATCACGCCCGGCTCTATTTTTTGCAACAAAAAGCCGGCCGGTATTGGATGCTTTCTCTGTAGGCTTCCTGGAAATCGATATTACCAAATCAGCGACCATTGCCTTCCCATAAGCCTCAGACATATTCTCCAAGCCTACAATATCAGAATTTGCAGAGTCTCGGTTGGCCTGTGATGCAGTCCACACGGGTACGCTCATCTCCATAGCCAGATTTCTGAGTTCCTCATAGATCAATTTCAACTCATGCCGGAGAGAATCATACTTGCGAGTGGAACGCATAATATCAGCATAGTCGATTATTACCAGACCTGGTGTAAAGCCTCGCAATATTAATTTTTCAATATGATTCCTGATAGTAGTTACTGTGGCGCCGCCAGTTGGATATTCTTTAATTATTAGCCGGCCAAGGTCATCGCTCTTTTCATAAAAGTCCAGGATCTCCTCTTTTTTATCACGTACGTCATTGTTAGGAATATTGCATAAATTTGAATCATACCTAATGCCGACGGACGTTTCGGTAAGTTCTAAGGTATAATGCACAACATCCTTCCCCACACGCATCGCATTGGCACCCATTGCCACCAGCCAGTGCGATTTTCCAACTCCAGTATTGGCTGTTATAACGCCCATTTCACCGCGGGCAAGACCTCCCTGCAGAATATCCTTGGCATCCAGCCGTGGAAGGCCGGTTGGGCATACGTTGCGATTAATCTTGACAAAGCGTGCCTCTACATCCTCAAAGAAGTCGTGCCCGACAGAGCTTGGCATGCCAACGGCAACAGCTCTCTTCATCAAGTCTACAACACTCTCAAACTTCTCCGTAGAAATCAGATCAACAGCGTCCTCCAGGGCCTCCTTGAATGCTTGCTTCTTACAAAAATCAAGTGACTTATCCTTGACAAATCTCAAGTCACCAATATCCGGATTCGTCTTCATCCGATGCAGGAACTCAACGATCTGATCCCGAAGAAGAATATCATTCCCAGACTTCAGGTCATCCTTAATGATCGCAATCAGAAGCGACAGCGTGGGAAAACACTTGTATTCTTGAAAATAGTTGAAGTACTTTCCAGTCAAATAGCTCAAGTACTTGACTTCAAAATAGGTTGGATGCATAACCTCGGCCATCTGTGCGGACCAACCGTGATCCGTCAGCAGCCCCTGAAAAATCTTCTCCTGGAAAGACTTTCCATAGTGACCAAAAGAAGCATGAGAATTTTCTCTAGAAATAGCCACCGTATCGTGATGCATCCTGTTCCGTATTATCTGTATAGGACAGAGTTGATTGACATATAAAAGGAATCCGCGTCGAACATGTTTAGACCCTCACTCAACAATTTTTTGACAAGTGATATCTTATTTCCATTATTGTGAGAAGCATCCATAATACCCTCTACTCTCTTGATTTGGGAAGCTGCCAGATTGCTGGTGTCCAGATACATGAGCTTCCAATTTCTTTTAGCAAGAGATTCATTCGCAATAATGTCATTGTATAATTTCACCTTTTCCCGACGAGGGTGCGCGCGGCTTAAATTAAGTATATCATCAATCGAGACAAAGTCATCAGTTTCTAGTGACGGAAATCTTTTTGCCAGGGTCTTAAAACCGGCACCTTTTACGCCAGAAATATTATCTGAGGCATCTCCTGCAAGACATTTTGCTGTACAAAAATTGACTGCACTGATATTAAATTTTTCCTTGAGATCTGTGGTCGTTATGAACTTTTTTTGGCCCGGTGACCATTGTATCACGGAATCTGTCAACAGTTGATAGTAATCTTTGTCGGAAGAAACGATGACGCACTTCCGGTTGTTGTACTTGCGCTTTACAAGATAACCGATAATATCATCAGCCTCGCACCCAGCAATGTACAACTGTTTAACAGGGACGTCCTTTAATAGGGATATAATGATGGCCATCTGATTGACCTTGTTTTGATGGCTGTCTGGAATATCATCTTCATAGAATCGATTCAACTTTTGAGGACGCCGGCCCTTCTTGTAGTCTGAAAACAGGGCCCTTCGACGGGCTGAGCCGCCCCCTTCCCAGACAACCACAACGGCTGCTGGCCTGACCTTATCTGCCATCAGTTGTATGTTCTTGAGAAAGCCAACTATTCCACCGGCGTGGTGTCCCAGTTGACTCATTGTTGGGTTGGCAACAAAGTGCCTCATATATACGTTGAGTTAAAGACCATCGATGAGCAAAATTGGATGCTCATGGATGGTCCCCTCCTCCAGCGTCGCCGGGTACTCGGTGCTCAAATCTTACCCCTCTGTGACTCACTCCTCAGGGCTGAGGGCTTCTTCGTTCAGTTCCAATGCAATTGCACGCACTTCCTCATAGGACTCAGCGTCGACATCTATATTATCCCTACTCGCCATCTTGGTGACGAGGGCATCCTCCAGTGCAGCCTCAATGTAAGGCTTATATGTCAGATTATTCCACACATCAACAAAATCTGCTTTATAAAATTTCTTTTTAACAATTGACTCTCCCGTCTCCCTCGATGTGACAGTCAGGGTCTTCCAGGCACCCACACCGGAGAAGGAAATCTCGTGCTCATCTGTCAGGACGTCCCCATGCTTCCGAAGCACATCAAACACCTGCTCGTGTTCAACAATTCCTTTACCAAAATGAATTTCGAAAGCGCACGACCGGAAGGGAGGCGACACCTTATTCTTGATGGTCTTTGCAGAGACGTTGATGCCGATGATGTCTCCATTTTTATTCTTGATCTGCTGCCCTGCTCCGAGTTTGATGCGCACTGACGAGTGGAAAGGTATTGCCTTGCCTCCAGGCGTGACTGTGGGATCTCCGAACATGACTCCAATCTTGGTCCGAATCTGATTCAAGATCACAAATAGAACGTTCTGATTAGCTATGACGCCCGTAATTTTGCGCATGCCTTTTGATATGACGCGAGCCTGCAGACCAATCGTGTCCTTGTCGTAGTCTCCGATGAGCTCAGCCTTGGGTGATGTGGCCGCCACTGAATCCCAAACAACGGTGATTGGGACGTCCTTGTCCATAGCCTTGGCCTTCATGATGGTAGCCTCAGTGATGGAGAGGACCTCCTCCGTGCAGTGTGTGTCGACGTAGACGAACCTCTTACTGATGTCCACTCCCAACAGGCCCAAATTATCCACTGATGTTGCATTCTCAGTATCGATATAGACGACGATTCCACCCATCCGCTGAGTTGACCTGGCAATCTGAATTGCTATGTGTGATTTTCCAATTCCGGGTGGTCCAAATATTTCCACGATGCGGCCTTCGGGCAGGCCGCCACCGGGCCTATTGGCAATAATGTAGTCCAGCTGATCCGAACCGGTCGATATCCACCTCTTAACGTGCGTAGGAGATGTGTCGTACGCCAGATTATATGCAACCTGGGACCCGTGCTCCTTGTTCAAGGAGCGGATAAGTTCATCAGTAAAATCTTCTGGGAGGGGTGTTTTCTTCTTCTTGGCCATATCTTCCTCGTGTCTATCTACTATAGTTTAAGACGGCCGCATGTTCAAACAGAAACGGGAGGTATTACCTCCCGTTTCACTCAGTTCACGTGGATATCAGAGATCCTCGAGATCAGCAAATGCATCGTCAAGACTCTTGTACCTCGAAGAGGGTTTGCTGCTCGCATCATCACCGGCGGCAGCTGCAGGGGCTGTTGTTGCTGTGGATCGAGACCCCCGAACAGTGCCCACGCTGTCATTATCGCTGTCCCCGCTCAGCCAGTCATTGATGATCTTCTCAAGCTCATCGGACGACTTGCAGCTGTACAGTTGATCAAGGTCTGGAAGGTTTGAGAGCCACTCCTTAGCCTTAGTTGGATTGTCATTCAGGGGCGACTGCTTGCCCCGGGGGCGCACCTCAGTCGTCGCCCACTGACGTCCAGGGGGCTTTGTACAGATGACCTTCACGTCACGTCCCTCGAGGGGATCCGTGATGTCACCGTAATCCTCGTCGAGCATGATGTTGAGGAGGGACGTGTAGACGGTCTTGCCAAATCCCCAGAGTCTAACGCCTCGATCCTCCTCGCCGCGGACAATGACCGGTGCATAGGACCTCATCTTGGGGTAGAGCTTTTTGGCCAGCTCATACGACTCCTTAGTGCCCTCATCGCGAAGCTTGTTAATCAGGTCCTGAATGGGATCTGGCTGCCCAAACTGATAAGGTGCCAGGAGCCCGGGGTTACTTCCAATGTTGTAATAGAACCAGCGCTCCTTGAAGGGCTGTCCGTCATTGTCAGGAAATGCCAGGATGCGGACCGTGGTCTCCTCGCCCTCGACCGGACGCCACATTGTGTTGCGTCGGCTGTTATTTCCTGAGAGTTGGTTGAGCTTATTGCGAATTGCTTCAAAGTCGATAGCCATTTTTAACTCCTTAATGTGTAATGGTCAATTGCTTAGTGGCTTTATTTGCCATGTGTTAAATGTAGCAGACGTAGTTTAGATGTTCAAAATTCGGTGGGTTTATTCGATAATTTTATACCGATCGACGCCGCCTTTTCTTTTCGGGTTTAGCGCCGCCAAAACCAGATCCAGCGATCTCGCCGCGCTGCTTAAGTGAGGTACGATAATTGGGGAAGCTCCCAAAGGGAGAGTGTAGCCAGCAATATTCGAAACGACGCTCTGCTCTTCCTGTTCGTCATCCGAGTCCGGAAAATCTGGCTCGGTCAGGAGGTCCTCCGTGGGATCCTCTTCGTCGCTCTTGGCATGCGCCTCGAGCAGCGTCAGACGTATGTACTGTCTCAAAATGTGCATGTTATAATTATGCCACCGGCCGCACAATCCCCTAAGAATTGTTTCCATCAGCGTGAATGGTGAAGCGCTTGGCTAGCTGCAGCGCCATGGCCAAAGTCGGCTCGTGACCAACATAGAACCGGTTCTCCTCGAAGTGACTGCCACCGGCCAATTGGATTGCAATCCACTCCTCCTTTGAGAGCTCGACACCGAAGCGCTGCAGGAGAAAGAGTGTCCGATGAGAAACGGACATCTTGTTTAGATTCTCGTTGAACTTATAGACTTGACCCAACTTCTCCCTGTGCCAGTCACTGTCCTGATCAACAAAATAATCTTCTGTTAGGTCGCCCACCTTCCCAATTTCATGGAGGAGCCCCACCTTCAGGATGCTGGCCACTTGGAGCTCCATATTAAAGGCTTTGGCAATAGTCCTCATGTTCGAGGTCACCCTCAGAGAATGCTCTATTAAGCCCCCTGGATAAGACCCGGGCTGTGACTCGTTAGGGGAGCTCGGGCACATCACCAGCCTATCCCCCAGTTCATCCAGTAGGCTATTAAGCTTGTGGTCAGAGAGGCGCCTACAGAGACCCTCGAAGGTCTCCCAATTAGATTTAATTTGCTCGAGATCTGTGCTGCTCATGGTGCAATAATCCTCCTAGCTAAATTATACTCAGTGGGGTCGATATTGATACTAGTCTTTGTCACTTTTCTTGCGCCGGCGTGATTTTTGTCGTCCCCACGAATGAGCTCCGCCCGGCGACTCATAGATTACAATTCCCAGACTGCTGGTCTCGACCCGGACGTCCTGGCCGAGGGTGAGCATCCCGGAATCGCGCGCTGCTTCCAGGGTAATTTTTAGGTAACGTGCAGCATTATTGAGGTCCAGCTCACCCAGGCCCACAACCACTCCTCGGCGGCCTTGCCCATCATCCCTGGTGCTCACTCCGCCATAGGCACGCTGCATGGCATCCGCTCCGCCTATGGCAGCCTCCATGAGACTCTCAATGGCCTCAATGGCACTCTCAGCGTCCATGCCAGTGTAGCGGCCGGTGGCCTCCAAATTTTTCATGACGTCAGCTGGATTGGCCGGCCTCATGCCCTTAGGGATGCGACCGAGAACCGAAGACACCACTCGAAACTGTCCCCGAGAGCGGCGCGAAGGTTTTTTGCCGCTGGCGCGTTGGCGGCTTTTTTTAAAAAATTCTGACTCTTCGTTCACGGGGCGCCCGGGCCGAAGGGTGGGGTCGGACGATGCCAAGGGTGCCCTGGAATAGCCATTCTCCATCAACAATTTTCTTACGTGTCTTCTTATAAAAGTATCAGTATTCACATCTGGACCTCACTACACTAACTAATTATGTGGAACGACTCACGACATCTAATGACAGCGGAAATGAACCCAGCCCGTCCAGTGTCACCCCAGCCGAAACGAGCTCCCTGAATGTCTGTTCCTGAGATGGGGGCACATCCACGAGCAGTGCATCGTGGATGACCAGGAGAGGCTTGATCTCCAGTCCGGACCCGTTGAATTTGCTGAGCATCTGTGAAAATCCCAACAGCGCCACATCAACTGCACTCGACTGTAAATAATGACTGATCATTATATTATCGGAGTCGTTCTGCAAGTAGAGCCGACGACCATAGAAGTTTTCAATGTATCCGCACCGCTCGAGCTGTTCCCGCAGACGGAGCACCAGAGCTCCCACAGCAAAATATTTCTTCACCTGCCGGATCACCTCGGTAGCGATCGCCTTGCCGGCCAACATATTGCTCAGCCGTCTTGCCGAGACGCCGTACAACGCACAGAGCACTGCCAACTTGACCTCTTTCCTGGACAGCTCCTGCGCAAAGATCTCTCCGGAGATGCTCTCATAAACGTCTCGTTGGGTGGGCAATTCTGCGACCAGCCTGGCGACCCGGGGCTCTAGAGAGATAAAATCGATCTGATACACGGTGCCGCCCCTGTGCCCGGAGCAAAAAATGTCCCGATGCTTCTTTGGCAGCGTCAGGACTTGGGGCCCCGATTCAACCACGAGCCGGCCGGTCGAAGTGCCGATCATAGAATAGGTGACCACTTCCGCGAGGCCGTCCTCGTCCGGTGCAGCGGAGGCCAGCGTCTTTCTAATCGTTGCATTCCCCTCCGACCCTAAATACTCCTGTAGCTTATCAAGGTCGATGCAGGCCGATTGGAGCCCCGCAAGGAACTGTCCATTGGAAAGGAAGACGTCTGCATACGTCTGCATAGCGTTCGAGCAAAAACTGCTGCAGCGCTGAGCGCACCCGATCGACCATCCCAGAGCACCACGCTCCAAACTGCTTCCTGGGCAGGACCAGGTGCCACGGAATCGCGTCCAGGTCCACCCCCAGTCCATCCCTGATCGATCGCCTGTGCTCCTCGAACTCCATGACAGGCGCCTCTATAGACATCAACCTCATGATGGAATTTATGGACTTCGGATGGGTTCCGTGGCGAGAGAAGACCCAAGCATCGGAGGGCAGCCGTTCCGTCCAGGAGTACTCGCCCGATCGATGGATGAAAAGGTGCTTTTTAGTGCCAAAAATGTCTCGATGAATATAGGCATCCACAATAGAAATTTATCTGCCGCTGGTGCCAATGTATAAACTTCAGAGCCCGCAGGGAGTCCGAGGGAAGATCATTCCGTCGGTGCCATGCCCTCGAGCACCTTGACTGCAGTCTCGATGTTGTCACTGAGCGACACAAACTTGCCGAAGGCCTGTTTGCTGAACAGGTTGAGGGTCGTTTCAAACTGGCCGGGCTCCAGGGTGTGCGTGACGCCGAGGACGATGTACACATTGTCGACGCTCGTGCCGGTGCCGAAGTCCACAAAAAACTCCTGTCCAAAGCTCACCGCGGGGCAGCCAAAGACCTTCATCTCCAGGGAGACGGGCGACACCTGGAGCGGGAGGCCGCCGTCGCGCACGCCCTGGGGATCCACGCCCGAACCCATGCCGGCCCTCTGCATATTGACGGTGGCGATCGCGGGGTCCGTTATTGAATTGACGGTGGCAGATATGACCGCCGAATTCTGCGATCCATAAATTATGGTGGGCATCGTGCTGGCAATAAAATTCTTGAGCGCAGGGAATCCGCCGGCAATCCTAAACTGGCTTTTGGAGACTTCGTCGAGCGTGGGGGTGTCGCCGGCGACCACGAGGGCGGGGATGGCCTCCAACAGGCCCAGGTCCATCGCTGCAACCAGACTGTCGATGTACGGCTTCGAGTGGTCCGCGGGGGCCACGCTTGCTTTACCCTTTTTGTTCTTCGGCTTGGGCGCTGGCTTCGGCTTGGGGAGGGTGGCATTGAGCGTACCCATGGCATCGGTGCGAGCGGCCAGCAGCATCTGTGCAGCGTTATCGTGTGAGCTGCACTGCAGGTCCATGATGTGTATCCTCAACAGGGTCTGGGCTGCATCTCCCTCGACCTTCAGCGCCTCGGGGAACATCTGAACGCGGGGCCTCTTGAACTCGAGGCTGGCGCCATTATTTCCATAGGCGACGTTAAGGCGCGCCTGCTTATCGGTGCGGAGCACGTGTGCGTCCTTCTTATATTTTTCCTTCAGCACCGCCTTCTTGTCCTTTCCCTTTCCAGTGGTCGTGTACAGTGTCGTCAGGCCCCACGCCTGGGCCTGATCACTCCTGATGAAATTGGAGAAGACGAATCCCAAAAAGCGGGCCAGGGGCCAATTGGCCGACGTCTTGCTCACCTCTACCCACTTCTTCATGAAGACGCCGATGTTGATCGGGAAGTTTGCAATGCTGCTGTTCCACATGAAGCTGGCCTTGTTGTTGAATGGATAGAATATGAATTGGACCTCGGTAAATTGATCGCCCGTGAGCGCCAGCGGCGCACCACAGAAGACCAGCATCAGCTTGGCCAGGGAGACGTGCGTTGTCTGGTTCAGCTTGGGGTTGGTGTTAATGGCATTTTTCTTCTTGTGGTACGGGCTGCCCTCGAAGGGCGTGCCATCCAGCCACGGGTCCACGCCCGTCTTGAGGGCATCGAGGCGCCTTTTCACCACGGCTGCAATGCTGTTCGTCAGCTCCTGCTTGGCCGTCTCGCCGTCTGGCTTATCGATCAGCAATTTTTTGAGCTCAGCGGCCAGCTCCTTGAAATCCGGATCAGCCCCCGCCTTGCTTTGCTGCTGCATGAATTTCTTCAGTTTATTTAGGCTAGCATTGCTGAGAGTCGCAACCTTCTGGGTGTCTGACACCGCTGAGAGGACGGCCATCGGTGAAACATTTTTGGCCGTTGAGCGGCCCATCACCCGCGACCGAATGGTTGCAACGGCCTCAATAATCTTATTCACTCTCGCCAGGCTCTTTGCGACCTTCTCGTCTTCCCCAATCGACGTCGTCTGCATCTGAGTGAGGCCCTTGGTGACCAGTCGGACATTTATTTGCACCTCGCCCTCGGCAGTGAACGTGAAGGTCGACCCAACTACACCGTACTTGTCGGTTTCCCGCATTGAGTTCAGGAGCACCCCAAAATCATTCTCGCTGGCAGGGCCGCCGTCAGGATGATTCCAGCCGTACTCAACAATGATCTGCGTCTGGCCAAAGAGGTCGGGCTTGACGAACGGAGCTATCTCGGACAGCCTGGACCGGTCGTGCAGCGTCAGGGTCATCGTCGCTGTCTTTGTGGACATGAAGCCTGCGCTAGGAGCCACCTCAATAGTAAAGTTCTGCAGGGACATGAACGGCCTGAACTTGTCGATCACGCCGGTGCCCCGGAGACCGCCGACGTCAGTCGGGAGAGGATCTCCTTTCTCATCCTTGCCGCGTTGTGCAATGGTCTGGTACGCCATGTGGTCGTCGTAGTCCTCATCCGCGGACACCAGGGTCTGCGGGGAGGTGAACAGCTCCATTCCAGCGGAGGACATGGTCACTGCCTTCTTTGTCACCTCACCCTCTTCCTTAACTTCCTCGGCGCGTGCGTCAAACTCGGTGGCGACCGCGGTGACTATTGAATAGTCCGTCGAGCCGACGTCCAGCTGCTTCTGGCCCATCAGGAACTGCCCCAGGGAGGTCGTCTGTATGCGGCCGTCGTCGGAGACGGCGCTCTGGGCCGTTACCAGCGTGATGTCAATGAAGGGAATGCAGCGGCTGAACTCTATGGAGGGGATCGAGCCCATGAAGAGGGCAACCTGGCCTGTGTTTCGGTTGGAAAAATTGAACTCGGCTGTCTTTATCGTGTGGCACGATAGCCCGGGTTTGGCTGTGGTCGGCTTCATGGGGAGCCCGTTGAGATTCTCACTGCCGGGCTCATTGCCGACTATGGCCCTCATCGACCCCTCGTCGGTGCCCATATTCGGCTTTTCGGCCGAGTTGTCCCCCTCAGAGACGGCGCACGTCGGCTCCGGCTCATAGACGATGGAGTACGTCTCCTGCAGCTTCTCTGCGTCCTTTTCATCGGCCTTGGTCAAGTACGTCTCGACCTCCTTGATCATCTGGGCCGTCGTGAGGCCGCCTCCGGAGCCCGGAACGCGAAGCTTGTCCAGCAGCTTCTTGAGCGGGTACGCGTCAGTGTCCGCTTCAGCGGGCTTCTCACCCTCCCAGCCGCTGAAGCGTGCGCCGATGCCGCCGAAGTACTTCCCCAGGGCCTGCAGTGAATTGAACAGTTTTTCCGGGTTTTGTGCCATCAGCCCACCAGTGCGGCGACTTCAGACAAGTTCGGGATCAGGATCATGGTGCCGGCCGGCGCCTGCATGCCCCAGCCGATCCCGCTGGCCGCGGCTATCACCCACCAGAGCTTGGCGTTGCCGTACTCCTTGCCGGCGATGATGTCCAGCCTCTCTGCCCCCCGCAGGACACGCCGGCGCGTGCCGATCCGGCCGGACTCAACGAAGCGCCGGATCCGATTTGCCGATCGGGCGGTGCCGTATTGGCGGCCGGCGTTGATCTTGGGTGTGCGTGAGTACCTCCTAATTGCCATCAGAATATCTCCTTCTCTTTCTTGATGCCTTTGGAACGAGTTATCTTCGAAGTTTGCTTATCGTATGCCGTCCGCACGGGGCTGTTCGGATCCGCAACGTCCTGACCCCACTGATCGCCGGCAATGCTGTTCACGATGCCGCCCACGTTGTACAACGGCGCCCTGTTGAAGCCGTCGGAGTCGAGGCCCGGCGGGATGTCGTGGATGGGCTTGAAGCCAATGTTTATGGTCACCATCTTGGGCGCCCGGGACCCAATACTAGTCTCCCATGTCGATTCACCGTAGTCCAGCGTAAAGCCATCGATGAAACCGGCCAGACCGCGCCCCATGGCCGATTCAAAGGAGCGCACGATCGCATTGCCGCCGCCCGGGGACTCGGAGTTGCCGGAGTAAAAGTCGTCTATCTCGGTGAGCGCATCGATCACTGACTCGGGCATCGGCGCCAGTTCTGTTTCGATCCACTTCATGTCCGGAGAAAGATCGCTGTGAGCGACGTACCACACATACTTCTTTTGCTGAGACGCCTCTTCATTCCAGAGCTTATTAAGCTCCGGATCAACAAATTCCACCTGGTACTTATTTTCCGTGAAAACTTTAAGTATTTTCACTGAGTTCGCGGTCGTCGTGTTAAGCGTCACGGTGGGGGGAGTGCCGCCGATGCCGCCCATGAGATCCGGCTCCTCTTCTCCTACCACGACGTGTCCTGCCTTGAGTATTGCCTGCTGGTCCTTTGCGTATCCAAATTCAGGGCTCGGACTGGTGCCCGGTATAGAGATGAGCTTCACCGTCGACGCGGGATTCTCCTTCAGCATTCGATCCCTGATATTCACCGTGGTCGCGCGCCAGGCAGCATGCGCCTCAGCCAGGGTGCCCCCCGAGACCTCACCAAAGCTGAAAGTTGCTTTTTCGGCGAAGCCGATGTTGTAATCACTCTCTGGTCCACCCTCGATGCTCGCCCCGAAGAGCCGTCCCAGGTTGAACTTAGAGTAGTTGCCCCGCACGACATCGCCCACCCGCATCCGGATCATTGGACTGGCGGTCGGGATCTGCGAGAACGGCATGATGAACTTCTTCTCGTCCGCCGTCTGCACGGGCCGGCCCTTGGACCACTGTGGGTACAGCATGGTGGTGAGCTTATTGATGTCCCACCACATTGCGTCGAAGTCCTCCTCGCTCGTCGCGGCAAGGATAAAGGTGAGGCCGATGCTCCGGGTGGTCTTGGAGTATGTCATCACCGGATCGATGCGTCCGTAGGCATCGGTGGTGTTGTAGTCCGGACTGTAGCGATCGCTCAAATTGGTTATAAACGCATTGAAAGATATTATCTCGTTGGTCCTGAGGTCCTGGAAATAGAAGGGGACGTACTCGGCCTCGAGTCGATCCTCGAGGGTCATGACCTGATCCGACGAGAACCGATTTGGATTGCCGCCCTCTTTGGCCTTATAAAATTTCTTCTCGTACACCCCGGTATCGAAATTTCGCACGCCCCGGTCGGTGAGCTGTGCCATGGCTCTCATTGCCCCGGCCGGGTACAGGTACGCGCTCTGGTTGTTCGCATGGCGCCAGACCAGCTGCTGCGATCCGCCCGTGGCGTCGAGGGGATTCACGCGGCTCTTGGCAATCTTCGTTGCATAGTTGTCCTCGATATCGTTGATCCCCACGTTCGTCCCGAAGCGGCCGGTCATCTGGTCGATCGACACGTTGCCGATCTGGATCATGGTCATGAGGAACTGCCAGAGGGGAGACCTGACCATCTCGCCCAGCGCATGTAGCACGCCCTGAGCCGGCAGTGACGACGGGAATCCCTCGGCTATGCTCTCCACATTCAGGGGGTCGCGCACAGCATTCCTCAGAATACCGGCATAGAAACCGGAGGACGTCAGGATGTTGGTCAGGAAGTCGATGTCAAGAAACGCTGCAGCCGCGGCGAGCGCCAGGCCTGCTATGGATGTGGGCCGGCCGAAGAGTCCGTCAGTGGGCACGCTATAGAAGGCCAGAATACCGGCGACCAGACACTCCTCGAGGGGGTGATTTGTGCCTGGGATATCCATGGCGGCCAAGATCCAGGCCACGCCGCCCCACGATCCGAGCGTCATATCCGCCGGATTAATGTTAGCTTTACCCAGCGTGGTCGTCGACCCCCCGGGGATAACGGTTGCGATGCCCCAAATGATTATTGCGGCGACGAGCGCCAGACCAATCAGTATCAGCATGGATGCAAGACAGAGGGCCACCATGCCAAAAGGGGCGAAGCCGGCGAAGGTCTCCAAGGGGCTGGTGAGCTGACCGTAGCTCTCCCGCTCCTCGATACTGCGATTCTCGCGGGACTGATCAGAATCGAACTCGGGCTCAACCAGCAGGTCGCTGTCGGTCAGACCAGGCCGGGCCGGCCGAGGGGAACCGGCAGCAAACTTTGCCCTCATCTTGCTGACGGGGACCTTTGAGGTGCCTAGCTGGACCCACGACGGCTTTATGGCCTCGAGTCCAGATTTACGGGGATCATTGTTCGAATAACCGTGGCCGGTCGCCTTAAATATCATCGACAGACCGACCTGGAAGAGCCTCTTCATCGAGGTGTCTTCGGTGTCGGTCTGGGCCACGTATTCGCCGAACTTGCGCTGGACACGCAGCGTGGGGGAACTGAATTTGCCGGCATCGATGTAGGGCGTGGCACCGGTCGGGTTGAACCGGTTCGTCGTGAGCACTGCCGAGATCTTCTGCTGGATTTTTCCCGATGCGGTGTCGCTGGGCGGCGGCAGGTCTTTGAGGGCCTTGCCGGATGTATTTGGTTCTGAACCCTTGATGCCGGCCAACAGCCTGTGTCCATCGCTCTGGGAGTTCTTATCGAGGATGGCCGCCAGCCGCTCGATAGCGATGTCGGCGTCGTCGAGGTCACCGCTGTTGGAGTACCCGCTGAGGGTGTCGGTCGTATTCTTCCATTCTTCCGCGTCGATGTCCCCGTTCGGAGCATCCATGAAGCTCTTCTGTCCGAGCCCGGGAATTGGTCCGGTGGTGATCGGTGCCGGCCGGCCGTCGACGCTCGGGGACGATATCTGGGAGGTTGCCGAAATTGGGTACTGGTTGGGCGCAGCAACGTTGGGTCCATCGCCCGACGTCGCATCGTGCAGATACTGCGGCAGATATGTCCCTAGGGTCTCCGGCGGCAGGTCAAACGGCGGTGAGTGGATCGGGAGGTCGTCGCCCTCAGCGGGGTGATGCAGCGCTGGCTGGGGATTTGGCCACATCCTGGGCTCACGCGGGTCATTTGATTCATTGTTGGCCACTTACCACTCTCCGATCTACTTAGAGGACTCCAGCGCTCGAAACAGCTTCTCCAGATCCTCTTTGGTCTTGATGCTGTCCTTGAACATACGTATCACACCCTGGTAGTACTTGGCAGTGCTCTCCACCATCTCCACCATCTCCGCCACCTCCTCGCTGTCGCCCTGATCCTTGAGCCGCTGCATGAGTGGCGACTCGGCGATGAACTCCTCGATGTTGATCTGATCCAGGGGCGTAGGCGCCTTCTTTTTCTGCTCTTCACTCACGCTTCACTCTCCCTTTGTTTTTCTGTTCCTCACTCATAACACACTGTCCTCCTCGCTATGGCTTCTCAAGCTGCTTCTGGTTGACCAGTCGGTCCTTGGTCCCAATCACGTTGCTGTTGGCCAGAGCCTTGGCGATCTTCTTGGCGTCCATGCTCACGTTCACTTCGATCGCAACCTGGATCTTCGGCGGCCCCTTGACGTTGATGACGCCCCTGCCCACCTTCATGGCCTTCCCAAACGCCTGGATCTTCTTTGCGACGACTTTTGTCTCCATTTGGGTGTTCAGAACGTCATTGATCTTGTTCATCTCCTCCGCGAGCTTGTTGAATCCACGGATGATGTTGCTGCTGCCGCCGGCGACATACTTGGTGAACGCGCCTTCCATTTTGTTCATCTCATTGAGGGTCGCGGCTACGTGTTTCAAGCCCTTCCCCATGCCCTTCTTCCAGCCCCTGTCGATTGCCCTTATGGACTTCCCCAGGGATACCCCGGACAGCTCCAGGTTCGCAGCGCCGGCAGCGATCAGGCCGGGATTGATATCGGCGAGCTTCTCAGCAGCCTTAATCTTGACGAGCGTGGGCATCGCCGCGGACAGCTTGGTCATCGTCTCCAGCTTCGGGCCGAGGGTGGCAGTGTCACCGAGCTCCCACCCGACGATGGACTCGACCGCGCCGCCCACGGCGCGCAGGACATTTTTGATCTCCTGCTCCTTGAGACCCTTGAGCTTATCCAGAGCGGGCTGAATCCTGACCAGCTGGGGCAGCGTCACGGCGAGTGTCGTCAGACCGTTGAGGGCACTTTTGACGCCGTCCCAGTCTACGCTCCAGGTCGCCAGCGCTCTTATTGGCTTGTCGAGCGCGTCGCGCATTGCGTCCATGGCCTCGCCCACCGTGTCGAAAATTTTCAGATCGAAATCGATGCCGATCCAATCCGCCACCCCCTTGGCCGCTCCACCGAGGAGCCCGACGGCGCCGCCGCCCACCATAAGCGCGCCCATGATGCCCACAATCTGGGCCACATCCACCATCTTCTGGGCCGCGTCTTTCACCACGTCCTTTTCTGGCAGGCCGTTGGCAAAATCCTTAAGGTGCTTTCCGAGAGGCACCATCAATTTCACCATCTTCGGAATGGAGTCGGCGATCTTCTCTGCGGCCTTGATCATCATTGGGACGCCCTTCTCGAGGACGAGCGCGACCGCACCCAGGCCGACAATAATGTCCGTCATATCCATGTCGCCCATCTTTCGGACCGCCCATACCAGTGCCACGGTGGCCCCGATGGCGACGACGACTGCCGCCAGACCCTTGCCTAGGTCGTCCCACGATATCTCGGAGAACATGGAAGCAACTTTCTTCATGGCATATCCCATTTCGATGAGTGCACCCATCACGCTCGTGGAGATTATGGTGAGCTTCAGGCCGAACTCCACGGCCTCGCCGATGGTCATCTCATGGAGGGCCTTTGCGGCATCCACCATGGAGTCGATGAAGCCGCCCTTCTCTGCCATCGGCGCGGCCTTGACGTCCGGTGCCCCGCCGACCTTAGCAGCTGATTTCTCGGCCGCCTTCTGGCTGCCGCCGAAGAAGCTGTCGAACATACCTCCCAGGCCACCGCCCATGAGTGCACTGGCGCCGAAGGAGAGCAGGGCACCGCCGGCGACGATGGCCAGGCCAGTCAATATAGCATCCGTAATCTCGCCGCCGTACTTGGCCCACAGATTCGTGAACATCTTTATGAAAGCATCCTTGAGCTTCGGCAACAGGGGCTCGAGCGTCTTCCAGAGGTCATCGAATATCTTCCCCATCTCAAGCTCAAAGGCAGTCTTTGGGGATGCCTTATCGTCCTTCTCGCCGATCGAGGAGATCCATTCAGCAATGCCGATGAACAGCTCCGTCAGCTTCTTGACGGCCACGGGAAGGAGGCCGGCGATGATGCCAAAAGCAGCTAGGAAGGCGTCCTGCAGACCGTTCTTGATGGTCTCCATAGCTTCGCCATGGCCCCCAAAGAAGTTGCTGAATATCGTGCGGAGATTTTCCAAGAGCTGCTCAACCCCAGCTATGGGATCACCGTCCTTTCCTAGGAACCCAGCAAACGTCCTAAAAGCGTCCTCGACTTGTCCAAACATTTGCTTAAAAGCCGCGGGATTAAATATATTGGTGAGCCCCTCGGCAACGCTCTTTATGCCCGGAAAAATGTCGACAAACATCCTGCCGAGCCTGATGCCAAACTTATAGGTCTCTTTCAGAGACCTCCTGATAGTCCTCCACAGTTTCCGGAAGGTTCTGGACCTCATGACACCCCTCTTGAAGCCCTGGCTAAAGGCATCCCAGAAGGAGGTGAACCGCTTGCCGCCGCCACCGCCAAAGACCCGCTCAATGCTGTCGGCCAGCTCTTTCATGGCCTCGGCCTGGGTCAGCTGCTTCTTCTCGGCATCCTCGGCGCCGGCTGTGACCTCGTCGTAGGACAGCCCCATGCTCTCGTTGGCAAAGGCCGCATCCAGGGCAGCACCGGCCAGGCCGGTCTGTGTCTCGAGCAGCTTCCTCTCCTGGCGGGTCATGTTCTCGAGGCTCTGCCCGGCAGCAAAGAACGACTTACGCATTAGATCGATGCGCTCTGCCGGAGACTGCGCATTCATCATCTCCATGGCATCGATGTTCATGCCGAATGACTGGGCCAGCAGGGCGGCGCCGGTGGCAGCATCCTCGAAGTTGTCGAACTTCTCAATGACGCCCATCATGTCCTCGATCTCCATGCCGAGCTTGTGTGCATAGACGGAGGTGGCGGCCAGCTCCTTCTGGCTCATGCTGCCAAAGTTGCTGAAGTCCTCAGTCATGACCTGCATGTCCTTTGAGATCCTCTTTGCACTTATGCCGAACTTATCGCCCATATTGATGGCCAGGCTAGCCATCTCGGTCAGGATCCCATCATCACCTGTGAGGGCCCTACCAGTAGCAAGGGCACGCTTGCTCAGTGCGGCCATGGCGTCCTCAGTGAGTCCGAGTCCCTTCTTATATGACAGGATGTCGTCGGCATGGGCCGTGAACTCATCCTTGAGCAGGCCAAAAGTGTTGCCCAGGGCCTGAGCGACGCTATCGAGGTCCTCGAGGGCCGCGGCCAGTCCGGCTCGTCCTCGGCCATAAATTCGGCTGAGCTTGAGCCCTGTGCCCCCAAAATCGCGCGCAGCCTTACGCAGACCGATGACGCTGTCCTTCAGTGCCTTGCCCTCGTTCGATGCCAGGCTGCCCCAGGTCTCGCGGACCTTCTCGTACGCCTCGCGCAGGGGATCTCCACCACCCCCGCCGCTCTCGTTTGCCAGGCCTATCAGGCCGCTCAGCATGGAGAATGGCGCCATCAATATTGCCGAGGATATGCTCCAGATCCCACTGGTGATCGATGCAAAGAAGCTGCCTATGGCCTTCCCACGCTCCAGGAGGCCATCAAAGGCGTTCTTGATGCCGAAGGCTGCACCGGTGAGAGCGCCCGAGGTCGCATTGACGCCCTTTGTGAGAGTGGAGAAGGAGCGGGTGGCGGTCGAGGCAGCCTGTTCGAAGCTGCCGCCCATCTGGTCAGCCTGGCGGCTGGCGCCCTGCATCCCATCTCTTATCTCCTGCAGGCGCTCAGCAGACTTCTCGAGGTCCTCGCAGTCCATGGCCTTGCACAGCTCGAGCGCCAGCTCGAGCTGAGTCGTCTGTTTGCTGATCGCTGCATCCAACAGTTGGGCGCGCTGAGCGAGAACGCTATTGATCTGCTGTTGAATCTTAAGATTTTCAACGTCGCCTGCCAAACAGCTAGCTCCTTCAACTGGGGTACAATACTAAGTATTCACGAGTTAATTTTTTTGGATTTATAGAACCCAGTCGATCCCGACCGTGCTGCGGAACTTGGCCGAGCTCTCTCGTTTCTTCTCGACGAGCCGCAGGACTTCATCCAGGTTGGTCGTTGGATCCTGGAGGGCCTCATACAGGACACGTGACGCATTGAGGGCCTCCTGTACGGCCCGGAGCTTCTGGGGGCTGCCCTTCACTTTAATACCGGAACGCTGGCCCAGGACATAGTGCGCCGCTGCGGCAAAAAATTTTTTAGTTCTGTCACCAGACTTCATGGTGTCACCTCGCTGATATAATTATCGTGCCCTAGGTGAAACGCCTTACTCTGGATGGAGTGTGTGATCGATTGCGTCCCATTAATGTTCTGGTCCCAGGGGTGTTGTGGTGGGCAGCGCGCGAGCCGTTGGAGCCCTGATCGGACGCGTCCTTGATCTCCTTGTTTATCCTCTTTATGAACCAGTGCCTCTGCCATATGGGCACCGTGTACGCCTCAGTGTAGGTGAAGCCCATGTAGTACATTAGGATAAAGATCTGATCCAGAAAGACTTCCTTATCCTCATGAGTCAGGCCAAAAAAACGAGGCCCCTAAAGGCAGCCTCACCTCCGACTGCTCGTCACAGGAAGGACAGTCCATCCAGCTCTTCATTTCGATGCCCGGCTCTTTGTCGTCCATATACTTCCTTAGGGTCAAGGAGTCCCTTGCCGGCATGTTCCTGATGAATGCGCTAAGCTTGTTCCTGTCGGTCACCCCGTCCACGGCAACAATTGCATGCTGTAACCTGGTAGTCACAAGGTTGTTGGATATCATTCCCTGTTTCTTCCTGCGCTCGCTCGTAACCATGATCTCCTGCTCGTCCCGACCGGTAAAGAATTTGAACTGTACAGTCTTCTTAGTGACGGGTAGCTGGAACTCAAAGAGATTGGCCCCATCTGCAATCGGTGAGATCTCTAAGCGTGAAATAGGTAGCGTTCCCAATTCAAAAGATTGCTTGGAACGCTCTGAACAGTTCGGGCAGTCAACCTCAACATTATAGCTCGAACCGTAGCCCGTAATTCTCAGTGAGATCATGATCGCATTGCGATCTCCGGACAGCATATCATCAACGTTGATATTCTTATCGATCAGACATGAGTGCAAGAGGTGGGTGATAACAGTCCCCTTCTTGATAAGAGCCCGGGACGTGAGAATATCCTCGTCACGTGCCGTCATTGCCCTAATCTGCACCGTCTCTTTTCCATAGAGGCTATCGTTGGTGGGATAACAGATTCCGCCCGAAGGCAGCGGGACGTTCTCGACTGGGATCTCGTAGCCAAACTCCTCCAGCATGACATTTTGTGTCGGCATATGAGGCCCGCCCCCGCCGGCCCCGAATATTTCATTGCGCGCCTCTCGGCCGGTTTTACTATCTGACACTATTGCTGCTCCTAACGTTGAGGTTTGTACACCAATCCATTATAGATTATCTTAATTATGATCGAGCACATAGGTCCGTAAATATAAAAGTTACCACGGACGCTTGGATGCATGTTTAGGACGCCAGCCGGACTGCCAGCGCTCCTCGCGGCCTTTGATCCACTTATAAAAGCACTCGGCACAGCACTGGTAATTTTTTAGGTAGAAAATATCCCTGTGGTCGAAAGCAAAGGTCTCGCAGATCGAACATAGCCTCTCGAAATTCTCAGGCAATTCACTGGCCGGGCCATCAGACGCTTCTAAATCACTGGCTCATCGACCATCCAGCGCCACTCAAAGTTCCCAACATGTCCTGAATCTCCGGGGTCCAGACTGCTCCAGTCCTCCTTGGAATCGATGTGATTGAAAACATCCTCCACTTGCGGATATATGGACCTGACAATTCCGAACGGCACGTGCCACCGTGTGTCGGTTGTACGGACCAAATATGGCCTGTCGGGCCCGTCAGTTCTGGTAATTGGGGCATGTGCAATGGGAAGATGATCATGGTCATCCAAGACCAATATATAGCCGGCTAGCTCATCCGGTCCATCAACAAACTCCTCCTCCGGAGGTGTCGGTCTGGGATCCTCTTCTAGGACCTCACGGATGATCGTTCTAATTTGTCTCCTAGATATCTTCATAGCTTCTTCTTAGAGGGGTCAGTCAATGACGAACCATGCTTCTGGGGCATCTCCTTCTGGGGCATCGACAAATACTATGCCATCTTCTTCCATCTCGTACAACTGATCAAGGACATCTTTGCGTTCGAACTGCTCTGCGCCTGGTTCACCTAAGACAAGACGGACCAGAGACTCGCTGTCCGCCCCCGAGTTGTCGAACAGAACCCTGAATATAATGTCCTCCAAGTTGCCTTGTCGGTGGAGCCACCTGCCGCTCCCGGGATGGATTGGTCTGTCCCCGGGGTGAGATGGCGGCCATTCGCGACGGGGTAAATCATTTTCAAGCACCAACCTCGCCTTCTCCTCTCTAATTAATTGTCTCAGCTGTCTCTTTGTGATCTTCATAATAAATCCTTAAAAGGCCAATTCGGCCACTTCAGCCCGGGCGTCGTCCCAGGAAATGACATTGTCCTGCCAGTCGCTATACAGGGCTCGGAGCTCCGAGGGTGACATTGGGATGCCTTCGCCGGCAAGGGTGTCCTGCTCGAGCCGACGCACAAATTCACCGAGCGAAGCCTCAGGGCCTGGCTCATCCAGAAGGGTATAATCCAGGCTCCTAGATCGTACGATGCCGGCAACCTCCTCCCTTATGATCCGATGCAGCTGTCTCTTTGAAATCTTCATTATATCACTTCTTTATGACCCATAACACCTTTAAATATGACTTCCAATACATAAATACAAAAAATCCTCCCAGTGTTCAGAACAGGCTGGGAGGATTTTAATGCGATACAAAAATCGGCGTTTAGTACTGCAGCACAGCGTTGTCGTATCGAATGGTCAACGAGATCTCAGCCGGGTCCTCGGAACCATAGTCCAGATCACCGAAGCTGCTGGCAGTCAGGAAGCAGCCCTTGAGGTCCCACAGTTCCACCACCGTGCCAATGGGATCCAGCAGCTTAAGTTGACAGTCGCGCTTGTAGAAATCGGCATAACCGGCTCGGCCGGAGACTGACTCAAAGTGAGTTCTAATCCACTCCATCACCTGCTGAGCGCCGGAGGGAGCAATAGGATCGTGCAGGGTGACTGAAATAGCGTCAAATTTAGTCTTGCCCGCCAGATATCTGGTGGAATTGATGAAAGGAATTTCCTGTTCCGCTGTGTTTATTGTCGGACGGGCGGCAGTCTTCATCAAAAATGAATCGACGCCCTCAATTGCAAAGACCCAACGAAATTTGCGTTTAGGCTCAAATTTATTGGGCAGCATCTCAGTAACTGAAAGTGTGTCGGCCATGCCATGTTCTCCCTATTGGTCTACTCTTAATTATGCGTGTGGGCGCGTTTCCTTCCCTTAAATGTTAGCGCCCTTATTCGTAACCACAAAATCGAGCGAGATGAACTCGACAGATCTGGTCGGCTGTAGGAAGATCTTTCCACGAATTGTATTATTCTCAACGTCTGCTTGGGTCGTCGTCGTCGAGTCTATTACGACCTTGAACCTATCGAGCCCCTGCTGTGCTTGGATCCTGCCTAAGATGGGCTGTACAGCTGCAGAGAACCTCGCTAGTGTTGCTTGTCGGTTCGGCTCAAACAGGATAATGTCTGCAACAGCTCGCACACGACGTCGGATCTCAATGAGCAGTCTCCTGACGTTAACGCGATCGAGAGCGCTCTGGGTAGCCAGCAGCGTCTTCTGTCCGAATACAACCACGCCCGGCGTGTGCGGGAATGCCGTAATCGGGTTAATCTTTGCATCATAAAGCTCATCTAAATTTTCACGGGAACTCTTAACAGCCTCCTCAACAACAGAGGCAAGAACGCCACGCGTGAAACCAGCAGGGGCAAACCAGGGATGGGCCACTGCATCGTTAAGAGCATACGCCCCTAGGATGGCAACCGAAGGTGGACACTGCACATTTGTCAGTGTGGTTGGATCCGTCATGATCACATCCGGGAAGTAGGCAGCCGCAAATGAGCTGTCCAAATTCCTGGAATTGAAGGCGCGGGTGGTGGTACCAACCCCCACATTCTGCACTGATCCGGTGACGACATTATTCTCGACGTCGCGCTCCTCAATGTCCATGATATACATTGCATCGAAGCGGTCGGTCACGGCATCAATCGCATAATCGGTGATGGATGTGTGACGTGCGCCCGGAATCGCTAGTAGCTGAATGTCGGCATTGGACCTCTCTTCCAGGACATCAATGGCGCGCCGGTAAGCCTGCACCGTCGGTCCCTCGAGGCCGCCTTGGCTAGTGGAATCATCGACTTCCCACTGTGCTGCCACGTTCAGCAGCTTAGCTTTTTCTTCGTTGAAAATATCGACTCCATCGAAACCTCCAAGTAGGAAAAAACTGTACTTGAGGAAGCGCTGAGCGCTCCCTATAGCAAAGTCCTTAGCCACGTCCAGGAACCTGGAGTTTGCCGCAGTTAAATTACTATCATATCGAAGGACGCCGTCGCGGCGATACCTGGCCTGTTGCCAATATTTTGAATCCGGGAAGTCACTATCGCCATCAATTGTCCCCTTGATCCTCACCTGGACCCGTTCAAGGCTGAATCGATTGTTGTTGAACCGATCGGAGTCATAAACGGTGCCGGTCTTGTCGGCGGTGCCTGGATTATTGCCCACCCAAGCAGACTGTCCATCGCTGTTATAGTCAGGAAAGTACTTGGCAAAAGACCAAATAGCCCTGTTAAACAGGGAGCCCTTGTTGGGTTCAATGGGGTCATAATCGACCTGGAATTGAACGCCCCAGTACAGATCAGAATTAGCCTTGGTCTGGGGTGGCGCACCGACGGTCAAAGAACGACGCATGGGTATTGGCGGCTGCACAACGCGCTGCACAATATCGGCGCTGAGCGCATAGGTGCCGGAGATGGGATTTACAGCCGGCTGGGGTCCGGCGCCACCAAATGGATTTGGGTATGCCCGCGCGACGTCTGTAAAGTTCATTATGCTCGACCCGGACGTCACCAGGTGCCGCGGCCCCCTGAAGCCTACCGGCAATGCCAGTTGATCGATCAAGCCACTGGCAACCTCGTCCGCTATCTCAACCCTAATGTTGTGTGACTTATTGGGGAATATTCCATCGACGACTAATTTTTGGGATCCTTCATTCTTATCAAAATCATAGTACGTATTACGATCGCCGATGATTCGCCCGATGTACCTGTCATCCTTAGGGTTGAGACTCAACTTGAGGAATCTTTCGACAGCTGAGGGATCATTATCGGTGTCCGTCAACGTCCGGAGGACTATATCAAAAGTTCCGTATTGGTTGGCCACCAATGTATTTGACACCTTCCGAAGATTTTCAATGCTTATTTTAAAATTATTAGTTGCTGCAGTGCCGTCGTCGCGCAGGTGTATTCTGAATAGATTTTTGGGTCTGCCGCCAAATTCCTGTGACGTCACCCACGGCGATGCAGCAGACTTAAATCGGGTCCTGAAGCCTTCAAAGTTGGGCTTGCCGCCGACAGTCGTCGTAGTAGCGGTGCTAGTATTACGGCCGGCCGATGATGTTAAAATAAATGCACACGGCTCGTGCTGTTCTGCAATTGCGGTAGTAGGATACTGTGATATTTGGTTGAAAATGCCTGATCCAGTGACGACCGCATATTGACGAGCCACAGGATACTCTGCGTACATGTAATATCCGGCATCTTCAATCTTCGTGGGATCCGTGTTGAATTCATTACGGAGGTAATTTGACGCTTGAGGATCAAATGAGGCTGTTATAATATTTGGATACGTGCTGGATGGCTTGAGTCCATTGACCAGAAGGGTGAAGTTCTGCGCGCCCTTGGTCTTGTTGACGTCACCAATTATGTATCCTGCATCGAATCCATCGATGTTTCGGTAATTTGGACCGAACACGCCAGTCGAGCTGATCTGATTATAGAATTCACCGGACGAGCCGCCTCCTGATTCTCGGGGAACGTTGTTCGCTCCCGGAACGGTGGACGACGAGAGAGACAGAAGCACGCCCGAAGCGGCCATCAACACGGATCTCAGGATGGGAACGGATCCAGTGGGAAAATTATCGCCGTCGACACCTACGATGCCTTGTATATCTCCACCAGCACGGATGTTTGCCTCCCTGAATATTCCCGGATAATCGACGTTACTTGTGGGAGTTGACGCTGACATGAAAGCGCCTAAGAAGTAGGTGCGTCCCAGCGCACCAGAAAAGGGCAAAACAGTCCCTACACCGGGGTTGGCACCGATCCTACCGTTTGCCTGCACTTCCTGGCTGCCAACGATAAAGCCCGCGCGCGTGACGCCGCCAGGCTGTGTGTCTCCAGTGGTGGAGGAGACCGCTTTTTTGCCGTCGCCAACTCCCAGGATGCGCACATAAGTGCCGGCCTGAGCCTCTTTAAACCACTCACTGGCTGCTAGAGGGCCAAATTTCTCGCCGTCGGTGCTGCCGAAAATTGCAACAAAATCGCTGAAGTCTGCAATAGTAACAGGCACAAAGGCCGGGCCTTTCTGTGCGGTCCCAATGATGCCGGCTGGTACTCCGGTCGGCACCTTAGGAGTGGGACCAGAAAGATCTATTTCTATTGTGCCTACACCCGGGCTCCGGAAGGTCAATTCAGCCATTGGTTATCGCTCCTACTCGCGCTCTTATATAGATAGTTATCACTCAAAACTAACACCACTGTTTGTGATGATAAAATCAATTGATATGAACTCAACGGCTCTTGTAGGCACTAGGATGATTCTGCCGTTGAGCCTATTAGATTCGACGTCTGCCGGTGTATTATTGCTAGCATCGCATACGGCTCGGAAACTCTCAATTCCTGCTTGGGCCTGGATTAGTGCCAATAGCGGAATGATCTGTCCCAGAAATCGTGCCCTGGTCGCAGCGGTGTTGGGCTCAAAAAGAATCTTATTTGCAACCTGGACAATCTGCCTCTTCACCTCGAGCAGCATCCTCCTGACATTAACCCGGTCTAGGGCAGATTTAGCTAGCTGCAGCGTCTTCTGTCCAAAGATAACAAAAGTTGCTCCGGAATTAGTTGGGAAAGTTGCGATCGGATTAATCCTGGCATCATACAGCTCGTCACGATCCCCCTGAGTCAGACGAGATGTCGTGTTTACCACCATCTCCAGTGCGCCTCGATTGAATCCAGCCGGAGCAAACCAGGGATATCCAACCCTATCGTTGTATCCAATGGCTGCCAATGCAACTACTGAGGACGGAACTTCGACATTTGTGTTATTAATTGGATCCTCAATTATCACATCCGGGAAATATGTGGCCGTGTAACTGTTATCAATCACCCGGGATGCAAACTGTTCAGCCGTCTCTCGGACGTCGGGCTGGGCGTTGGTATACAGACGGACTCCCGCAGCGGTATAGGGGGGAATATCCATGACATACATTATGGTAGAATTACTCTTAGCGCCGGCTGCCGCCACATCAGTTATCAAAGCCCCCTTGATGCCTGGGATAGCTAGCAGATTCGTATTCACCGTCATTTCATCTGTCATGAGGCGCGCCGCTTGTTGATAGGCAAACACAACATTATTCAATATCCCTGTTCCAGCCACGTTCCCATTAGCTAATCCAGTGTCGGTATATTCAACCGACGCCTTGCCACCAACAGTTACGGAACCAGCCTTATCATTCATATAGAAATTATCTGGATCAAGAATATTAAGGCCATCAAAGCCGCCATAGAATATGGTGGTGAACTTATTATAATCCGTAAATCGATTGAAATGGACCGAGGAAGAATTGACCAGGGTTGCCATAGTAATCCGATCGCCATAAGTCCCGAGCGGATCAGCGATAGTGCCGTAAGTAGCGTCCGGCACACCGTTTCTGATGTAGCAAGCCTGGAGCATATGTTGTTTAGCAGTGCCGGTCACCTGGGAAATATCATTGCTGGCATCCAACTTGTTATACAAAGCTACCCGTGCTAGAGTGAACTTATTATCATTAAAGAGGTCGACTGCTGAGCCGGTCAACAGCATGTCCATCTTGCTGATCCCCTGCATCTTTGTGTATGCATTGATCAGGGGGTTGTGGGCATTACTGACGTTTGTATTCAGCACTGCAAAGCTGACGGATCCAGTGGGCGGTATCTTTGTGCTCTTGACGCCCCAGTAAAAGCGTGAATCGACCCGCTCTTGAGTGCCCTTCTGACCCAGAAGTGCCGGATTGGCCCGGGCCGTAGCGCCCGTGGGCACAAAGGCCTCGCCGGGCGCCCAGACCTGTCCACGGGTCACTTTAAAAGTGAACGGCAACGGCGGCACAATTGAGCTCGTGAGTGCGGTCAGAAAATTTCCCACCCCCGTCGTTACGTCCGATAGATTGCCATTATTGGCTATTGAGGAGCTGGCCACAAGCCTGTTGCCGCCATGAAATCCATAGGCGCCCCCACCAAAAACGTGTGAACCGGATACGGAATTGCCCACTCGGATTAGGTTTAAATCTCTCAGTCCTACAGTCTGCACGTCTGTGAGTGAATCGCTGGTCTTGACGACGGGAACGCCCCTGAATCCAAAAGGCAGAGCCTGGGCCGGGACATCGCCATTCTCCACCCCCTGGGACATTAGGACGCGGACCAGCGCCGATCGATTCGGATACTTACCCTTAATCACTAATCGACGCTCACTGTCGGAATCAGCATCAAAATTAAAATGCACCCTTTTGTCGCCAATGAGTCTTGCAACATAATTGCTGTCGTTTGGGTTTAGTGTACAAGCCGGATATGACTCCACTACCTCAAGCTCGAGATCGTTATCACTAAATCTTCTGACCTGCACCTCAAATGATCCATACTGATTTTTTGGATCGCTCGACATTTGGATGTTGGCAATCGACACCTTGTATCGATCGTTGGTATATGCGCCGTCCGATATCGTCTCGAACCTCATGAGATTGTATTCGCTCTTCCCAAAGGGTTGAGAGATTATTGATGGCGTGGTCGGCGTCGTATATCGAGTATCAAAACGGCCAAATAAATTCCGGAAGACGCCGGCCGAACTTCCCTTGGCTCCCTGTTGGGCCGAACCGGAACAGATTGCTATAGCACCCAGAAGATTCCCAGCCACCGGTGCGAGTTCGTTCTCCACAGGAAAATCCAGGTATAACAAATGCTGTTCTGTCTGGAATTTTCGCGGATCGATGTTTAGAATTTTTCCGACATAGGCTGTGTGCTCCGGATCTAGTGAAGCTCCGGGCACCGGCAATTCCCTCATCATTCGCCCAGTCCACACCGGCCGAAGAAGAAAGAATAAGCTTGAACACCTTAGCATCGGTAGCATCGAGACGTGCAAAATCGTCTATTAAATCCCCTGGAGTGCCGCCCACATAACGGGTCACCTTATTTGCAGAGAGGGGGGTATCGCTGTTATCAGCAATCTGGAGCCTAGTGCCACTGGCCACAAACACCACAGACCGCACTAAATTAACGATATTAGCCTGGCCACTGTCCGACCGCTCGAGAAAGCTCCTGTTATCAGTAAAAACAGGGTATCCATAATCAGTCGTTGATGCGGAGACGTAGTGCTTGGCACAGAGGAATTGTACAGCGCCCTCATAAAAAGAAGCAATCGCTGTTGTGTCTAATCTGAATCCGGCATTGGTGACCGTGCCGAGCTGTTCTGTCGTTGCAATGTTTGCCGAAGAGTCGTTGGCACCAGCGCCGAGGACTCTCATAAATGTTACAGCGCTCCGATTTTTTAACCACTCACGCACTGCATAAGGGCCAAAATATTTAGGATCTAGACTTCCAAATCTAGTCTGGAAATCTGCAAAAGACCCGATGGTAACAGGCACAAATGCTGGACCCTGTAGTGAGATGCCCACTACTCCCGCCGGGGTTCCTAAGGCGCCCTGTTGTCGTTCAGAAAGATCGATCTCTTGATCAAAAAATCCTGGTGAACGGAATACTTGCTCGGCCATTGAACAATTCTCCTTCGCTCTATCGCTCTTGTTTAAGTATTAAGCCTAGGCCTAAACTTCTCGACTGCTTTGTTAAAGGTCTCCCAAATCAGTGACTCTGGCTTGCTGATATACAGTCTCGCCTTTTCTCCGATTTGATGTCGTAATTCTAACTATCGTTTCCACTTCTGCTCCAGTGAATGGATCTCTTATCATCCTCAAAATTTGAACTGGTTGCACTCCACCCTGATAGCCGCCTATTGTCGAAGTAGCATTAACAAAAATGCCATCGGATCCATGGACGCCCGGCACGAGCTCTGAGCCACCGGGCATGCTGGGATCTACGTCTGCAAGAGATTGTGCTAGCGGACTTCCGGCCACGACGCCAGCCGGAGAACCATCTCCTTCATTAGTCAGATCGGACAGAATATAACTGCCCGGATCGCCAGAAGCAACACCTCCCAAAGAAATATTGACCGGATCCCCATACACTTCCGAGACATCAAAGGACAACTCCGGTGCCGATAAAGTTCTTCGAAGGGCCGGTGGCGACCCGGGAAACTCAGGTGCCACCAGATATCCCGGAACGCTCACCTTGAAGCTCATCCTTATTACCCTCTCATCGTCGCTGAAGTCGTCATAATTACTCTGACTAGTAAATTCTGAATCTATCGTCGCGACGAACCAATACCCTTTCGGTGATTCAATCCTGAAGCTCCGGGAAGGATACCACTGAGATGATACCATAGTGGCTGCCATCATCTTATTCATCTGCTGTGTGTACTGCGTCCAGAAAGTCACCTCATATTCAGACTTGAAGAATTTTGACGGTGGCAGTGTGATGATCTCAAATATATTCCTGCTGAGAGAGGGCGCCAACAGACGTCCGGTTTGCGCATTATAATTGGGTGGTATGGGATCTCGTCTTGAGGCAACTGTGCCTGGCAGCGATCCGGTCAGCACACCGCCCGGGCCTCGTCCAGCAAAGTGTTTTCTGCTCGGAGAGTCGTCCTGGTTCTCCAGCCCCAATTTATTGAGTAACGTCTGGTATTGAGGATCCTTCTGGCTCAGTCGTTGACGAACCACCATTGGCTCCGTCTGATTATTAGCCAGGCCAGCATCATCCTGGTTCACGCCAGTTCTTATAATTGATATCATAGGAAGTATGAGTGCACCGGCCTTATCCCTCAGGGGTTTTTTCCGACTCAGGATTGCAAATCTCTCCCCGGTGGCAAAGATGACGGGTATTCGTGTCTGCTCCCTTTTTATGGTGTAATACATAGGCAGCTGTTCGTTAAAGAGATCAAAAAGCGCCCGATCCACGTCTTCTATGGAGCACGGAGGAGCCTCAAAATCCTCTGGGACATCGATGCCATCGAACCCAATCTCATATCCGGTGTCGATGCTGTTAGGAAGCCGCTCTGTTCTAGAAAATCTGGTCGACATTATTAATCCTACGAATCGGAATAAAAGGCAGAATCCCGCAATCCAAATTCGTCCTTACTTTGGTTGCCACCCTTGGGCGACACCTGAGCCGGTCCGGAGATCGGCTTATCAACTTTACCCTCAACCTGCAGGGACCTGACGTCGCCCGTAAGGCCCTCGGCATTCTTCTTGAATCCCCTCTGCTGCACAAACGTCTCCTGCACAGCATCCGGATCATTATAATAGATGGACGTGGGGCCATGGGGGATGAAATCAATGAGGCCTTTGCGGGCCTGTTTGCCGGTCAGGGTGATCCCGACGACGTGCTCAATCTCACCGTACACCTGCTTATCCTGGATGGACTTGATGATCTCGTAGAACGTGTCGCCGTAGGAAAAGAAATCCCCCTCATCAGGATCGATCTTCCGATCGAGCAGATCCCTGACCTGCAAATTGACCTCAATCTGGAACCTGTTCTCGGATCCGAATTTCCCAGTGTACACCTCGGACGGAGACCAATCGATCAGTGCATCAATTATTACAGGGGGATCAAAGACCTTATTCTCAGCCTCTTCATAGACTTCGTGCACATCAGAAAGATCTCCGCGGACCTTGTAGAAGTATATCTTCTGCCCGATCACGTCCTTGGTGATCTCTTTGGTTAAATCGGAAATGTAGTCCACTTCGCGAGGTGTAATAAAAAGGCGCGCCACTAGTTAGTCTCCCTATCCCATTATTATTGCCTTGCCGTTGGGGATGGGGATCCCCCGCAAGATCTTCATTAAATTATCTGCAGCTGCAACCTCAGTCTCCAGCAGCTTACCGTACGTGAGGCCGTCCAGCGTCTCCCGCAGGGTGGTCTTGAGCTTCTCCTGGTCCTCACGGCCCTGGGTGACTAGTTCAGAGCCGTTGAGCTGCAGGTCGGACCCGGGTATTGGAACGCTGGCAAACTTGGATCGGATCAGCCCCAATAACTCCTTGCTGAGTGCTAGCGTATACTGCCGACACCACTGGCGCCCCATGCTGTTGACCCGCTGGAATTGCAGGTTGCCGTATGGGACATTGGAGAGGTTGCTGACGCCTTCAATCGTGTCATCCGTATAAGCCGGACTCATGGGATCCGGACTGAGCGCCACCTTTATCCATAGCTTTAAAGGATTAGGCTGTGTCGGCTGAGGGAATATTCTTATTTTGGTCCCAGACACCCGGTAGCTGTAGTTGGACCTACGGACCCTATTTGACAGGTCGAGCTGGCCGCCGCGGAGGATGTCCTCAAAGACCGGCAGGACGTAGAAGACCGTCTCCGGAGTGAAGGACGCAAAAGAGAACTCGTTGTTGAGATAGTTTATTGCGGACGTCGTGTCAAAAAATCGATAGGCAGCCTGAGGACTAAAATGATACACTTCCATTATTTTCATCTTTGTCTTCGAGCCGGCAGTCTGTGTCTCAAATATGACATTGCCGTCGGCGTCCTTGAGGTCCTGGTATATGTCATAGTCCTGCATGCTTGCGCTCAGCTGCAATGATCCGGATATTGTGTTGTATGAGCCACCAAAGCCGGCGTCACTAGCAAAGGGCTCGGCGCGGCGCAGCATGAATTCGAGGTTCTCCCGTGGGAACTTCTGCTCCTGCCCATTCGGTCCAACCTTGAAGGAGCCGGATGTGTACGATCCGGTCGGGAAGCCAAGCAGGGTCATGAGCTGGGACTGGGCCTGGTACTCATTGACAATCTTGCCATACTCAAGGAAGGACTCCTCAAAACACGCCCAGATCTGCTTGCGGGTCAGCTCGACAGAGAGGATGTCATCGCCCATCTTGCGCTTGACAAAGGTGACCATGGCGTTCGCCTCGGTCTGGAAATGACTGTCAGCATTAAAGAAGCCAAAGGGTGTGGGGCTCTTGGTATTTTGAAAGGCGGCCATCAGGTATCTCCAGCGCAACAGCAATAAATATCACGGAGAAGTCGACACCACCCGGGATAGTCACTGTAAATTATGATCAACGGTGTGTAACAATCACGCGTGGAAGAAGGTGGGTGCAATAAAAAATCGGCCGTTTTTTAAGGCTCCGATAAGACACTGCATGAGTCGCGACTTCTGATCAGCCTTCGGTCGTTGCTGCAGTTGCACACAGGAGGTTGATCGTGCAGCCCACAGGGCCGGCCATCAGATTATCGTGGGTGATAACGACAGACGCAGCACTGTCGGAGTTGTCGATCGCAGCAGGAATCAGAGCCTGGACCGTAGTGACGGTCGCAGTCCCGAGCGTGACCGCGGGCGCCTGGACCATATGCAGAAAGCCCGAGGCTCCCCCTGCAGCAACGCGGAGGCCCTCCACGCCGGCAGATCCGGACACCGAGGAGTGCACGACCTTAATGCCGCCAGTGCCCGATTCCTGGACAAGGCCTTTTGTATTTGTGACTGTAATTTTTGGCATGAGCCTGTCTCCTTTAAGTTAGCGGCGATCAGCCTTCGGTTGTTGCTGCAGTTACGCAGAGCAATGACACCCTAACAACACCGTCTGTAGTCTGGGTGCCTACGCTGCCGGCCAAAGTGACGCGAACAGGCAAGGCGTTATCTGAATTATCATCAGTGGCGCCAAACAACGCAATGGGCGAAAGAAGCTGCGATCCAACCGCTTGGTAATCTAATGCGATTGTCCCGCTCAGACAATCAGTATCGTTGATGGTGCCAACGGAAGTGATATCTCTGGAAGTTCCGCCGACTGAAGCAGTCGTCATTTCCACCACTCCGCAGAGCACCGTTGAACCTGCAGGGATTAAATCGGTAATATCAACTATGGCAACGCTGTCCTCAATCGTTGCTGAACCTTGGACCATGTGCAGGAATCCCGAGGCGCCGCCGCCGGCAACCCGAACTCCTTCCACGCCGGCAGATCCGGATACAGAAGCGTGCACAACTTTGATGCCGCCGCTGCCGGCTGCTTGCACTAGTCCTTTAGTATTTGTGACTGTAATTTTAGGCATGATCTATCTCCTTTGTGCGCATGCTTCCGACCCGCCGGCGAGATCGGCTGATCAATTGGGTCGGGCTTACTTCTAAGTATGTCTCTTGTTCGTAATCTTAAGATAAAGTGGCCAATTGACGACTCTCACCAATT